>OFDB01000014.1_pt1 | contig 90245 bp, 66 predicted proteins | sample 1521001 | NCBI WGS metagenome assembly OFDB01 (sample SAMEA2532531, study PRJEB24079) | metagenome | biome: bacteria; feature: seaside; material: soil | place: India | collected 2012-02-01 | depth 0.1 m | reverse complement strand
CGGCCTGCATGGCCTGGATCGGGAGCGGCTGGCCGCGCTGGATGCCGGGGCGCTGCACGGACTCCACCGCGCCGGCTATCTGGAAGGGGCCTACCTGATCCAGGCGTCGATGCAGAACCTGCGCCGGCTGATGGCCGAGAAGCAGCGCCGCCTGCGTCAGGCAAAGGCGGCCTGATCGATGCTGTCCGCCGCCGCACCGCTGCCCGAACTGACGCTGTCGCCCGGTGAAAGCGTGCCCGTGCAGGCGCTGATGGCTGGCGGCGAGCCGGCCGTGCTGCGCGGGGTCGCGCGCGATTGGGAACTGGTGAAGGCCGGCAAGGATTCGATGCGTACCGCGATGGATTACCTGCGCGATCACGACAACGGCCAGCCGGTCACCTATTCGTGGGGTGCGCCGGAGGTGGCGGGGAGGCCGTTCTACGGTGCCGGCTTCACCGGCTTGAACTGCGAGGTGCGTCGCGACGGTCTGGGCCAGGTACTCGACGAAATCGCACGGCACGCCGAAGACGAACGACCGCCCACGTACTACGTGGCGTCGCTGCCGGTGGATGGCCGCCTGCCCCGTCTGCGCGCCGGCAACGATCTCGGGCTCGCGGCCCAGGGCATCCACGCACCGCCGAGCATCTGGATTGGCAACCGGGTGATCGCGTCGTGCCATTACGACGCCCTGAACAACATCGCCTGCTGCGTCGTCGGCCGGCGCCGATTCACCCTGTTTCCGCCCGAGCAGATCGCCAACCTGTATCCGGGCCCGCTGGCGCCGACACCCGGCGGGCAGGCGGTCAGCGTGGTGGATTTTTCCACACCGGATCTGCAGCGCCATCCGCGCTTCGCCGAGGCCTGGGCGACCGCGCGTGGCGCGGTGCTCGAACCCGGCGACGCGATCTTCATGCCGAGCCTGTGGTGGCACCACGTGCAGGGGCTGGAGCCGTTCAACGTCCTGATCAATTACTGGTGGAGCAGTGCGCCGGCCTATCTGCCGACGCCGATGCACGCGCTGTACCACGCGCTGTGGACGATCCGCGACCGGCCCGAGCGCGAGAAGCGGGGATGGCAGGCGATTTTCGACCACTACGTGTTCGGTGCCGCCGATCAGGCCGGCGCGCATCTGCCCGAGGACGCGCGCGGAGTGTTGGGGCCGCTGGATGAAGCGATGGCGCGGCAACTGCGCGCCATGCTGATCGACAAACTCAATCGCTGATCGGCACGCGCCGGGAGAGGGGACGGATGGAGGCTGGACGGATACGCAGGGTGGTGATTGCCGGCGGTGGCAGCGCGGGCTGGCTGGCGGGCGCCGCGTTGGCGCACCAGTTCCGCGAGCTGCTGGACATCACCCTGATCGAATCCGAGCAGATCGGCACCGTCGGCGTCGGCGAATCGACGGTTCCGCCGATTCGCAGCTTCCATCGCTTCCTGCAGATCGACGAGCAGGAATTCCTGCAAGCCGTGGCCGGCACGTTCAAGCTGTCGATCTCGTTCGAGAACTGGCGCCGGCACGGCGAGCGCTATATCCACCCGTTCGGCATCACCGGGCAGGGCACGCTGGTGTGCGCGTTCCACCACTTTTGGCTGGAAAGCCTGCGTCGCGGGCATGCCTCCGCGCTCGGTGACTTCTGCCTGGAAACCCAGGCGTCGCTGCTGGATCGGTTCGCTCTGGGCGGGCAACCCGCGGTCAACTACGCCTATCACCTGGACGCCGGATTGTATGCGCGCTTCCTGCGCCGGCACGCCGAGCGCAACGGACTCAAGCGGGTCGAGGGCAAGATCCGCGAGGTGCGCCAGGATGCCGGGAGCGGCGACGTGTGCGCATTGCTGCTGGAGGATGGTCAACTGATCGAGGGCGATCTGTTCATCGACTGCACCGGCTTTCGCGGATTGCTGATCGAGCAGACCCTCCGGACCGGCTACGAGGACTGGAACCGCTGGCTGCCCAGCGATCGCGCGGTGGCGGTGCAGACCGAGCCGACCGGCGCGCCGGTGCCGTACACGCGCGCGATCGCGCACGCCGCCGGCTGGCGCTGGCACATCCCGTTGCAGCACCGGGTCGGTTGCGGCCTGGTGTTTTCGAGCCGGCATCTGTCCGACGACGAAGCCAGCGCCAGGCTCCTGGCCGACGTTGGCGCGCCGCCGGTCCGCGATCCGTGGCTGGTGCCGTTCCGAACCGGGCGCCGCCTGCGGGCCTGGAACAGGAACGTGGTGTCGCTGGGCCTGGCCAGCGGTTTCATCGAGCCGCTGGAATCGACCAGCCTGCATCTGGCGATGACCGCGATCGTGCGGTTGATCGAACTGTTCCCGCTCGATGGCATCGACGACGCGCTGGTGCGGCTGTACAACGAGACCAGCCGGATCGAGATGGAGCACGTGCGCGACTTCATCATCCTGCATTACCACGCCAACCAGCGCGAGGAGCCGATGTGGCGCGACTGCCGCCACATGGAATTGCCGGATTCGCTGGCGATCCGCCTGCAGGCGTGGCGCGAGCGCGCGCATGCCTGGCAGGGCGCCAACGAACTGTTCCGCGTCGATTCCTGGACCCACGTGATGCTGGGCCAGGGACTGGCGCCACAGGCGCACCATCCGCTGGCGCGCGGCCTGTCCGACCCGGATCTAAAGCGCCTGCTGGACGGGATCCGCGCGCCGATCACGCGGGCGGTGGCGGCGATGCCCGCGCAGCGCGACTTCATCGAACGCTACTGCCCGGCCAAGGCCGAGGTATGGCGGCAACGTCCGGCTCCGGCGCAGGAACAGCGGGCATGAACGCGCTCGGTCCGTTGTCCGCAAGGCCTTGTCCGGGCAGGGATTCCGCGCCGCAGCATGTACTCCGGCGCGGTCGTGTATACAGTGGCCACAGGCTAGGGACCGGGCCGCGGCAGCGGCTTTCCCGGCGGTATTCGCGGACGCGGATTTTTTTTACCGCCGAAATGGTAGCGCTATCTTTTCGTTCCGGGGACTTCGCATGGCACTGACCGCAGGCATCGACGCAGGCACGCAAAGCCTCAAGGTGGTGGTGTACGACCCGGATGCACGCGTCGTGGTCGCCGGTGCCAGCGCGTCGCTGGCATTGACCAGCGGCGAGGATGGCAGCCGCGAGCAGCATCCGTCGGACTGGGTGCGGGCGATGCAGGAGTGTTTCGACCGCATCGACCCGGCGATCCGCGCACGCGTGGAAGCGCTGGCGGTGTCCGGCCAGCAGCACGGCTTCGTGGCGGTGGACATCGACGGACAGGTGCTGGCGCCGGCCAAGTTGTGGAACGACACCAGCACGGCCGGCGAGTGCGTCGACATCATGGCGGCGGTCGGCGGCGCGCGGCGCGCCATCGAACTGGCCGGCAACCCGATCCTGGCCGGCTATACCGCCTCCAAGCTGCCGTGGACGCGCAAGCATCGTCCCGAGGTTTATGCGCGGCTGGCGACGATCCTGCTGCCGCACGATTACCTGAATTTCGTGCTGACCGGCCAGCGCTTCTGCGAGTACGGCGACGCCTCGGGTACCGGTTGGCTGGACGTGCGCACGCGCGCCTGGTCGGAAGAAATGCTGCGCGCCACCGATCCGGATCGCGATCTGGCGGCCTGCCTGCCGCCGATCGCCGCGCCGGACGCGCTGTTCGACATCGCGCCCGCGATGGCGGCGAAGCTGGGTTTGCCCGCCGCCGTGAAAGTCGCGGTCGGCGGCGGCGACAACATGATGGCGGCCATCGGTACCGGCTGCGTGGCCGAGGGCCGGCTGGCGATGAGCCTGGGCACCTCGGGCACGCTGTTTGCGTACTCCGGCACGCCGGTGGTGGATCCGGCCGGCGCCTGGGCGGCGTTCTGCTCGTCCACCGGCGGCTGGCTGCCGCTGATCTGCACGATGAACTGCACGGTGGCGACCGAGCAGGTCGCGCGCCTGTTCGGCTTCGACGCGCGCGATGGCGATGCGCTCATCCAGGCCACACCGCCGGGCGCCGACGGCCTGGTGATGCTGCCGTTCCTCAACGGCGAGCGCACGCCGGATCTGCCGCTGGGCAAGGGCGTGCTCGCCGGCCTGGACGTGCACAACCTCAGCCCGGCGCATCTGTATCGCGCGGCGATGGAAGGGGCGACCTACAGCCTGAAGTACGGCTACGACGCCTTCGTCCGCGCCGGCATGCGCTTCGACCGCATCGTGCTGACCGGCGGCGGCGCCAACAGCGCCGCCTGGCGGCAATTGGTGGCCGATGTGTTCGGCCTGCCGGTGGACGTGCCGCGGCAGGCCGAAGGCGCGGCTTTCGGCGCGGCCCTGCAGGCGCTGTGGGCACGGGGCCGCGCGAACGGCGACCCGGCGTCCATCGCCGACATCGCGCGCGCGCACGTGATGACCGACCCGGCGTTGTCGGCCACTCCCGATCCATCGCGCGGGGAAGCCTATGCCAGCGGCTACCGGCGCTTCCTCCAGTACCTCGATGCCGTCACGCCGCTGCAGCGCGGCTGACGCCTCCCCCTCCAGTAAAACCAAGGAAACCCTCATGAGCACGCAGCCCTTCATCGGCGCCAAGGAATACTTCCCCGGCATTGGCCGCATCCCGTTCGAGGGCCGCGGCTCGGACAATCCGCTGGCCTTCAAGATCTACGACGCGAACCGCAGGATCGGCGACAAGACCATGGCCGAGCATCTCAAGTTCGCGGTCTGCTACTGGCATACCTTCTGCAACGCCGGCCACGATCCGTTCGGCCCCGGCACCCGGCACTTCCCGTGGGAGGCCGGTTCGCCGATGGCCACCGCCGAAGCCAAGGTGGATGCGGCGTTCGAATTCTTCACCAAGCTCGGCGTGCCGTACTGGTGCTTCCATGACGTGGATCTGGCGCCGGATGCGGAAGACATCGCCACCTACGAGAAGAACCTCCGGCACATGGTCGGCCTGGCCGGGGAGCGCCAGCGGGCGACCGGCATGAAGTTGCTGTGGGGCACGGCCAACCTGTTCTCGCATCCGCGCTACATGAATGGCGCTTCGACCAATCCGGACTTCGCCGTGGTCGCGCGCGCGGCGGTGCAGGTGAAGGCGGCGCTGGAAGCCACGGTGGAACTGGGCGGCGAGCATTACGTGTTCTGGGGCGGCCGCGAAGGCTATGCCTCGCTGGTCAACACCCACATGAAGCGCGAGATCGCGCATTTCGCCCGCTTCCTGACCATGGCGCGCGACTACGGCCGCAGCATCGGCCTGAAGGGCAACTTCCTGATCGAGCCCAAGCCGATGGAGCCGATGAAGCACCAGTACGACTTCGACAGCGCCACCGTCGCCGGCTTCCTCAAGGAGCATGGCCTGGAGAAGGACTTCAAGCTCAACATCGAGGCCAACCACGCCACCCTGTCGGGCCACACTTTCGAACACGATCTGCAGGTGGCTTCCGACCACGGGCTGCTGGGCAGCATCGACGCCAATCGCGGCAATGCCCAGAACGGCTGGGACACCGACCAGTTCCCGACCGACCTGTACGACACCGTCGGCGCGATGCTGGTGGTGCTGCGCCAGGGCGGGCTGGAGGGCGGGCTGAATTTCGACGCCAAGGTGCGCCGGGAGTCGACCGATCTGGAGGACCTGTTCCTGGCCCACATCGGCGGCATGGACGCGTTCGCGCGCGGCCTGGAGGTCGCGCACGCGCTGCTGACCGAATCCCCGTGGGAACAGTGGCGTGCCGAGCGCTATGCCAGCTTCGACAGCGGCGCGGGCAAGGACTTCGAAAACGGTAGGCTGGACCTGTCCGGACTGGCGGCGCTGGCCGCCGGGAACGGCGAGCCCAGGCAGATCAGTGGCAAGCAGGAGCGCTACGAGAATCTGCTCAACCACTATCTGTTGCGCTGAGCGGTCGGGCGGCCGCCGCAACGGTCATGAACTGAGCGAGGGGAGGACGGCATGAGCCAGGCGTTGACGGAGAACGAGAACACCCGGCTGATCGTGTTGATCAGCGTGGTGGCGACCATCGGGGGATTCCTGTTCGGATTCGACAGCGGGGTCATCAACGGCACCGTGGACGGCCTGCAGCAGGCGTTCGGATCCAGCAAGGCGGGACTGGGCTTCGAGGTCGCCTCGATGCTGCTGGGCTGCGCGATCGGCGCGTTCTTCGCCGGGCGGCTGGCCGACCGCTGGGGCCGGCGCAGCGTGCTGATCATCTCGGCGGCGCTGTTCCTGCTGTCGGCGATCGGCGCCGGTGCCGCGCACAGTTCGCTGGTGTTCGTGGCCGCGCGCGTGCTGGGCGGATTCGCGGTGGGCGCGGCCAGCGTGATATCGCCGGCCTACATCGCCGAAGTGGCGCCGGCGCGCTATCGCGGGCGGCTGGCCACGGTGCAGCAGATCGCCATCATCAGCGGCCTGTTCGCCGCGTTCCTGAGCAACTATCTGCTGGCCCGCGCGGCGGGCGCGTCGACCGGGGCGCTGTGGGGCGGCCAGTCGGCCTGGCGCTGGATGTTCTGGATGCAGGCGTTTCCCTCGCTGCTGTTCCTGGTGCTGCTGCTGACCATTCCGGAAAGCCCGCGCTACCTGGTGGTCAAGCGGCGCAAGGACGAGGCGATGCGCGTGCTCACGCGCCTGTTCGGCGCGGGCGAGGCACGCGTCAAGCTGGCCGAGATCGATGCCTCGCTGTCCGAGGACCATCACCGTCCGCGCCTGTCGGATCTCAAGAACAAGGCCACCGGCCGGATTCGTCCGATCGTCTGGGTCGGCATCGGCCTGGCCACCTTCCAGCAGCTGGTGGGCATCAACGTGGTGTTCTACTACGGCGCGGTGCTCTGGCAGGCGGTGGGTTTCTCGGAAAACGACGCCCTGCTGATCAACGTGCTGTCCGGCGCGCTGAGCATCGGCGCCTGCATCGTCACCGTGCTGCTGATCGACCGGATCGGACGCAAGCCGCTGCTGTGGGTCGGTTCGGCCGGCATGGCGGTGTCGCTGGCGCTGGTGGTGTGGGCCTTCGCCAGCGGATCGCTGGTGGACGGCCACCTGCAGCTGCCCGGCGGCATGGGCACGCTGGCGCTGGTGGCGGCCAATCTCTACGTGGTGTTCTTCAACCTGTCCTGGGGACCGGTGATGTGGGTGATGCTGGGGGAAATGTTCCCCAACCAGATCCGCGGATCGGCGCTGGCGGTGGCGGGCGCGGCGCAGTGGACATCCAACTTCGCCATCACCGTGACCTTCCCCATCCTGCTGGCCGCGATCGGCCTGGCGGCGACCTATGGCATCTACCTGGCCGCGGCGGTGATCTCGGTGTTCTTCGTCCTGAGGTACGTGCACGAAACCAAGGGCAAGGAACTGGAACAGATGGAGGGCTGAGCCCGGACCGGCGCCGGTGCCGCTATGAGCGGGCCGGCACGGGAGCGGGAAGGCGTGGTGCGCGGAATCCGTCGATCGCGCGCATCGCGACGAAGGTTTCCTCGAACGGAATGCAGACCAGGGTGGACGGCGGATCAGCGGATCCGGCGTCCGTGTCATCGGGAGGGGTGGGCAACAGCATGGGCGTGTGGAATCCCGATATCGCAAGCGCACTGGCCGGCCGGGCCGGCATGCCGTCGCCTGTCGACGATGCCGCAGCAGGGCGCCGCGCGGGCGCGCCTCGCGACGCGCTAGCGACGCCTGGGCGGCGGCGCCACCGACTCGCGGGTGACCAGGCGGTGCGGGACCACGTGATCCATCAGCACGCGGGTGCTGTCGTCCTTGCGGCGGATGCTGCGCAGCAGGATGTCGACGGCGGCGTTGGCCATCGACGCGATGGGCTGGTGGATGGTGGTCAGTTCGGGCCAGACCGTGGTCGCGGCCGAGGTATCGTCGAAGCCGACCACCGACAGATCGCGCGGAACATCGAGTCCGCGCCGATGGGCGACCGAGATCGCGGCGGCGCCCATGTCGTCGTTGCTGGCGAAGATCGCGGTCGGCGGCTTGCGGTGCGCAAGCAGTTTCTCCGCGGCCTTGAGCCCGGAGCGGTAGGTGTAGTCGCCCTGCTGGACGAGGTCGGCGTCGACTTCCAGGCCGGCCTCGTGCAGCGCGGTGACGAAGCCGTCATAGCGCCGCGAGCTGGCGCTCAGATCGTTGCGTCCGCGGATGAAGCCGATGCGCGCATGCCCGCGTCCGATCAGGTGCTCGGCCATCTCCTTGCCGGCGGTGAAGTCGTCGATCCTGACGCAGGAGATGTCATTGCTGAAACGTCCCGAAGCAATCGCGACCACCGGCACGCCGGCCTTGACCAGTTCGGTCACCGCGACGCGGGATTCGCACAGCGGCGGCGGCAGGATCACGCCATCGACCCGGCGGGCGAGGGCACGCGCCGCTTCGCGCTCGGCTTCGCCGCCCAGGCCGTCCCAGTAATCCACGACCAGCTGGATCGCCGTGCGCGAGGCCACGCGCAGCAGTCCCACCAGCAGTTCGCGGAGATAGGCGCCGCTGGGGTTGGTGTAGATCAGGGCGATGCGGGTGTGCTGCGCGGCCGCCAGCGAACTGGCCGCCAGATTGGGCGTGTAGTCCAGTTCGCGCACCGCCTGCATGACCCGCTCGCGGGTGGTGTCGCGGACTTTTCCCTGGCCATTGATGACGCGCGAGACCGTCATCGGCGACACGCCCGCCAAGGCGGCCACCTCATCGATAGTCACGCCGCTGCTCTTGCGGCGGATCGACTTCTTCGGCTTGTCCAACCTGTTTTCCCTTCTTCGACCATGGCCGCGTCTTTCCGCGGCCGCCCGAACCCGGCCAGGCTCGCAGGATGATGATGGAACACATCACGCCCGCGTGCCCGCCTGGCCGGAGAATGTTAACGCTAACCTTCCACCGGGGCGACCCGGGTCGGTGCCGCGTTCCGCCGGTGCCGGCCGTGTTGGTGGTGCTGTGGATGATGCTGATGGCGGGCGCGGCGCGTGCCGAGGACGGCTACGCGCTGTGGATGCGCTACGTGCCGATGGAGCCGGCGCAGGCCGTGCAAGCCCGAGCGCGCCTGCGCGAGGTGGTCGCGCCGGAGGCCACGCCGACCCAGCGCGTCGCACGCGAAGAACTGTTGCGCGGACTGGAAGGTCTGCTGGGGCAGGCGCCGCGCCTGTCTTCCGGCCCCGCCGGCGAGGGCACGCTGCTGCTGGGCACGCCCGCTTCCTCGCCATGGATCGCGACGCTGGGTGATGAAGTGCGCGGATTGGGGGCGGAAGCCTATCTCCTGCGCCAGGCGAAAATTGACGGAAAAGACACCCTTGTCGTCGCAGGCGGCGACGACATCGGCGTGCTGTATGGCGTATTCCACCTGCTGCGGCTGTTGCAGACGGGCGCTTCGCTGGACGCCCTGGAGATCCGCGAAACGCCGCGGGTGAAGTTGCGGCTGCTCAACCATTGGGACGATCTGGACGGCCATGTCGAGCGCGGCTACGCGGGCGCCTCGCTGTGGGACTGGCACAAGCTGCCGGACTGGCGGGACCCGCGCTACACCGACTACGCGCGGGCGAACGCATCGTTGGGAATCAATGGCACCGTCCTCAACAACGTCAATGCCAATGCCCTGAGCCTGACGCCGATGTATCTGGAAAAGGCGGCGGCGCTGGCGGACGTGTTCCGACCGTATGGCATCCGTGTGTACCTGAGCGCGCGCTTCAGCGCGCCGATCGAGATCGGAGGACTGGACAGCGCCGATCCGCTGGACCCGCGGGTGCAACGCTGGTGGCGCGACAAGGCGCGCGAGATCCACGAGTTGATTCCCGACTTCGGTGGATTCCTGGTGAAGGCCAATTCCGAGGGCCAGCCCGGCCCGCAGGACTACGGTCGCTCGCATGCCGACGGCGCGAACCTGCTGGCCGATGCGCTGGCGGACTATGGCGGGGTGGTGATGTGGCGCGCCTTCGTCTATTCGCACGAGGTCGCGGATGACCGCGCCAAGCAGGCCCATGCCGAGTTCATCCACCAGGACGGCCGGTTCCGTCCGAACGTGCTGCTGCAGGTGAAGAACGGGCCGATCGATTTCCAGCCGCGGGAGCCGTTCCATCCGCTGTTCGGCGCGATGCCGAAAACCCCATTGATGATGGAATTCCAGATCACCAAGGAGTATCTGGGCTTCGCCACCCACCTGGTCTATCTGGGCACCCTCTACGAAGAAACACTGCGCGCCGACACCCACGCGCGCGGCGCCGGATCCACGGTGGCCCGGGTCGTGGACGGTTCGCTGCATGGCTCGGCGTTGACCGGGATGGCGGGCGTGGCGAACGTCGGGGCCGATCGCAACTGGAGCGGTTCCCACTTCGATCAGGCCAACTGGTACGCGTTCGGCCGCCTGGCGTGGAATCCCGGTCAGTCCGCGCGTGACATTGCCCGCGACTGGGCCGCGATGACCTTCTCGCCCGACCCGGCGGTGGTGCGGCCGGTGGTGGAAATGATGATGGCCTCGCGCGAGGCCGCGGTGGACTACATGACGCCGTTGGGCCTGCATCACCTGATGGCGCGCGGCCATCACTATGGTCCCGGTCCCTGGGTCGATGGCGGTCCGCGCGCGGACTGGACCTCGGTCTACTATCACCGCGCCGATCGCGACGGTATCGGGTTCGACCGCGGCGCCGGCGGTAGCAATGCCGTGGCCCAGTACGCGCCGCCGGTGGCACGCGCGTTCGGCGATGTCGGGCGCGTGCCCGAGCCATTCCTGCTGTGGTTCCACCACGTGCGCTGGAATCATCGCATGCGCTCCGGGCGTTCCCTGTGGGACGAACTGGTGCATCGCTATTCGCGCGGCGTGGCCAGGGTGGACGCCATGCGCAATACCTGGGATGGCCTGCGCGGCCGGGTGGACGATGCACGGCATCGCGAGGTGGCCGCGTTCCTGCACATCCAGCGGCGGGAGGCGCAGTGGTGGCGCGATGCGAGCCTGGCCTACTTCCAGTCCATCAACGGCCTGCCGCTGCCGGCGGGTGAAACGCCACCACCGCGACCACTGGCGTACTACCAGTCCTTGCGGTTTCCCTACGCACCGGGAGACGGACGATGAACCGACGGCCCCGATTCGCCGTGGGCATCGCCTGTGTCGCGCTGTGGTGCGTGGCGCCGCCGCCTGCGCACGCGCAGGACGCACCGCGCGCGGCACTGCTGCATGCCCTGTTCCAGGATCACGCCGTATTGCAGCGCGAGGCGCCGCTGCGCATCTGGGGCCAGGCATCGCCGGGACAGCAGGTCAGCGTGTCCTTCGCCGGCGCCACGTCGGCGACGCGGGCGGGCAACGACGGTGACTGGGAAATCCGCTTGCCCGCGCAGGCGGCCGGCGGTCCCCACGATCTGGTGGTCAAGGCGGGCGGCGCCGTGCAGACGGTGCGCGATGTGTGGATCGGCGATGTCTGGCTGTGCGCCGGGCAGTCGAACATGGAACTGCCCGTCTGGCGTTCGCTGGATGCGCGCGCGGAGATCGCGTCCGCGACGGACACGGGAATTCGTCTGTTCACCGTTCCGCAAGCGGGCGCGCTCACGCCGCAGCCGCACTTCGCCGGGGCGACCGCGTGGCGGATCGCCGCGCCGGAGACGGCGCGGGATTTCTCGGCGGCCTGTTTCTACTTCGCGCGCGAACTGCGCAAGACGATCGACGTGCCGATGGGCTTGATCCAGGCCGCCTGGGGTGGTTCGCGGATCGAGGCCTGGACCAGCGCGGACGCGTTGCGCGCGGGCGGGCAGGCGAATGAAGAACTCGACGTGCTGTCCCTGTACGCCAGCGACGTGCCCACCGCGCTCGCGCGCTGGGGATCGCACTGGCAAGGCTGGTGGAAAGCGCGCAAGGAAACAAGCGCGGGTGACGAACCGTGGCGCGCGGAGGCGCCATCCGATCCGGCCTGGCGGCGGGCGCCCGCCGGACTTGGCGCCTGGGAGCGCTGGGGCGAGCCGGATCTGGCGGCCTACGACGGCATGATGTGGTACCGCACGCAGGTGAAGCTGAGTGCGGCGCAGGCCGCGCGCGGAGCCGCGCTCGAATTGGGACCGGCCGACGAAACGGACATGACCTGGGTCAACGGCGTGGCCGTCGGCAGCAGCTACGGCGCCGACGCCGCGCGCACCTACGCGTTGCCGCATGGCCTGCTGCGGGAAGGCGCCAACAGCGTGGTCGTCAACGTGCTGGACACCTGGCGCGAAGGCGGACTCGCCGGTCCATCCACCGCGCATGCCTTGCGCTTCGATGACGGCAGCCGCGTAGTGCTGGACGCGGGCTGGCGCTACCGGCCCGCGCCGGGTCTGGATGCGCCGCCGCGCGCGCCCTGGCAGACCGCGTCGGGCCTGTCGACGCTGTACAACGGCATGATCGCGCCGCTTGGCCGCTACGGACTGCGCGGTTTCCTCTGGTACCAGGGCGAGTCCAACACCGCCGACGGCGCGCGCTACGCGGCGCGCCTGCGCACGCTGCGCGCGGACTGGCGCCGGCAACTGGGCGACGGGCTGCCGATGCTGGCGGTGCAACTGGCCGGTTACGGCATGCCGCCTCCGGCGCCGACCGAGAGCGGATGGGCGGAGGTCCGCGAAGCACAGCGCCGGGTCGTCGGGGAGGATGCGCGCTCGGGACTGGCGATCGCGATCGACATCGGCGATCACTACGACATCCATCCGCCGAACAAACAGGAACTGGCGCGACGACTGGCGCGGGCGGCGCGCCATGTGATCTACGGCGAGCGCGGACTCGCGCCTTCCGGACCGGTGCCGCGCGAGGCCAGCCAAACCACCGGCGCGGTGGTGGTGACGTTCGACGGCATCACCGGCACGCTGGCGGCGAGCGGCGCACCCGGTCCGATCGGTTTCGAACTCTGCGGCGCCGAAGCGGGGAGCTGCCGCCATGCGGACGCGCGGATCGACGGCGATCGCGTGGTGCTTCGCGCGCCGCGGGCCGGCGATGCCCGCCGCGTGCGCTACTGCTGGGCCGACGGTCCGGTGTGCACCTTGCATGACGGCGCCGGCCTGCCCGCCGGACCCTTCGAACTTCCACTCACCGTGGCCGAGACGTCCCGATGAATGCATCCTTCCGCAATGGATCTCGCATGCGCGATCCCGAATCTGATCGAAACGCACCGCGGCGCCCGCCATCCTCGTCCAGGATGCGGGCGTGGTGGTGGTTGCTCGCCAGCGGTCTGGTCCTGCTGTTGGCCGCTATGCAGGCGCGGTCGGCGCAGCCGGCCGACGCCGCGCCACCGGTGTTCTTCGACTGGTTCGAATACACCGGCCGCGATGCCGCGTTCGAACCGCCGCTGCCCACCGGTCATTACCGCAATCCGGTGCTGGCCGGTTTCCACGCCGATCCCAGCATCGTCAGCGCACGGGGCAAGTTCTACCTGGTCAATTCCAGCTTCACCTTCTTTCCCGGCATCCCGGTGTTCGAGAGCGACGACCTGGTTCACTGGAAGCAGATCGGCAACGTCATCGAGCGCCCCACGCAGCTGGATTTCGATGGGCTGAGCGTTTCGCGCGGCATCTTCGCGCCCACCATCGAATACCACGACGGCGTGTTCTACGTGGTCACCACGGCCACCGACAGCGGCGGCAATTTCATCGCCACCGCCCGCGATCCGGCCGGGCCCTGGTCGGACCCGCACTGGCTGCCGACCATCGGCGGCATCGATCCCTCGTTGTTCTTCGATCACGACGGCAAGGTCTACCTGCTCAACAACGACGAACCCGTGGGCACCCCGCGCTATGACGGGCATCGCGCGATCTGGCTGCAGGAGATCGACCCGCAGCGGCTGCAACCGATCGGTCCGCGCAGGGTGCTGATCGATGGCGGCGTCGCTCCGGAAACGAATCCGATCTGGATAGAAGGACCGCACCTGTACCGGCGCGACGGCTGGTACTACCTGTCCGATGCCGAAGGCGGGACCGGGCCGCAGCACTCGCAGGTGGTGCTGCGCAGCCGGCAGGTGTGGGGGCCGTACGTGCCGTATCCGGGCAATCCGATCCTGACCCAGCGCGACCTGCCGGCCGATCGATCGTTGCCGGTCACCAACGCCGGGCACGCCGATCTGGTCGAAGGGCCCGATGGCACGTGGTGGGCGGTGTTCCTGGCCAGCCGCAATTACCAGCGGCGCCACTACAACACCGGGCGAGAAACCTATCTGCTGCCCGTGCAATGGCGCGACGGATGGCCGGTGATCCTGCCGGCCGGCCAGACCATCCCGTACATCGCGCGCGCGCCGTCGTGGATGCGCACCGACGCCACGCAGGCGCCGTCCACGGGCAACTTCGTCCATCGCGACGAGTTCGACGGAGCGGCACCGGCGCGTGAATGGCTGCGCGTGCGGGTGCCCAGGCGCGACTGGGCCGATCTGGCCACGCGCCCGGGCGCGCTGGCCATCCATCCGCTCGCCGAAGGCCTGGACACGCTGCGCAACCCGGCTTTCCTGGGACGCCGCCAGCAGCACCTGCGCTTCGACGCCAGCACCGCGATGTCGCTGCCCGGAACCGGTGTCGCGGCCGGACTGGCCGCGTTCCAGAGCGAGACGCATTGGTACTTCCTCGGCGCGCGCCGAACGAGCGGCGGCAGGCTGCAGGTATTCCTGGAGGGGCGGTGGGGCACCGGCCCCGCGCGCACGCTCGCCACCCGCGAGGTCGATGCCGGCGACGCGCTGCGGCTGAAGATCGACGGCGACGAGGGCGCCTACGGATTCGCGTTCGATACCGGCGATGGCCGCGGCTGGCAATCGCTGGTGCGCGGCATCGACGGCACCGTGCTGAGCACCGACCGGGCCGGCGGCTTCGTCGGCACGCTGCTCGGTCCCTTCGCGCGCGACGAACGTGCTCACTGAGCGGAGAGAACGATGACCATTCCCGATCCGACACACTTTTCAGCGCCGCGCATCCCGCCGCGCCTGCGCGCGCTGGCGCTGTGTGCGCTCGCGCTGCTGGCCGCGCGCCCCGTGGCCGCCGGAGAACCGGAGCCCTGGCTGGATACCCGGCGCGGCTTCGAGGAACGCGCGGCGGCGCTGGTGGCGCGCATGACGCTGGAGGAAAAGGCCGCGCAGATGCAGAACGCCGCGCCCGCCATCGCGCGCCTCGGCGTGCCCGCCTACGACTGGTGGAACGAGGGCCTGCACGGGGTCGCGCGTGCCGGCCAGGCCACCGTGTTTCCGCAGGCCATCGGCCTGGCGGCCACCTTCGACGTGCCGTTGATGGGCGAGGTGGCCACCGCCATCAGTGACGAAGCGCGCGCCAAGCACCATCAGTTCGTGCGCGAGGGCGCGCATGGCCGCTACCAGGGCCTGACCTTCTGGTCGCCGAACATCAACATCTTCCGCGATCCGCGTTGGGGCCGCGGCCAGGAAACCTACGGCGAGGATCCCTACCTGACCGCGCGCATGGGCGTGGCGTTCGTGCGTGGCCTGCAGGGCGAGGACCCGACGCACCGCAAGCTGGACGCCACCGCCAAGCACTTCGCGGTGCATAGCGGCCCGGAAGCCGACCGCCACCATTTCGACGCCCGCCCGAGCCGGCGCGATCTGTACGACACCTACCTGCCCGCGTTCGAGGCGCTGGTGAAGGAGGGCCGGGTGGGCGCGGTGATGGGCGCCTACAACCGCGTCTACGGCGAGTCCGCCAGCGCCAGCCGGTTCCTGATGCGCGATCTCCTCCGGCGCGATTGGGGCTTCACCGGCTACGTGGTCTCCGATTGCTGGGCCATCGTCGATGTCTGGAAAAACCACAAGATTGTCGCCACCCGCGAGGAAGCGGCCGCGCTGGCGGTCAGGAACGGCACCGAGCTGGAATGCGGCGAGGAATACGCCACGCTGCCCGCCGCCGTGCGCCAGGGCCTGATCAGCGAAGCGGAAATCGACGACGCGGTGACGCGCCTGTTCACCGCGCGGATGCGGCTGGGCATGTTCGATCCGCCGTCGCGCGTGCGCTGGGCGCGCATGCCGTACGCCGTCAACCAGTCGCCGGCGCACGACGCGCTGGCGCTCAAGGCCGCCCGCGAATCGCTGGTGCTGCTGAAGAACGACGGCATCCTGCCGTTGTCGCGCAGCCTGAAGCGCATCGCGGTGATTGGCCCGACCGCCGACGACACCATGGCGCTGCTCGGCAACTACTTCGGCACGCCGGCCGCGCCGGTCACCCTGTTGCAGGGTATCCGCGACGCGGCGCCGGGAATCCAGGTGACCTACGCGCGCGGCGTGGATCTGGTGGAGGGGCGCGACGATCCGGCCGTCACGCCGCTGATCGAAGCGACCTACCTGCGGCCCGCTGCCGACTCCGCCGAGCGCGGCCTGCGTGGCGAGTACTTCCGCAGCCGCGACCTGTCCGGGACGCCGGCGCTGGTGCGCACCGACGCGCAGATCGGATTCCGCTGGGACCGCGGATCACCCACCGACAACCTGCTCGCGCGCGGCGAGGCGGCGCCGGGGCAGGGGATACCGAACGACGGCTTCAGCATCCGCTGGAGCGGCCAGCTGCTGCCGCCGGTGTCGGGCAAGTACCGGATCGAGGCGGCGGCCGACGACGGCTTCCGCCTGTACCTGGACGGCGTGCGGGTGCTGGATCACTGGACCGCCAGCGATCGCCTGCGCAGCGATGGCGTCGATCTGGATCTGCAGGCCGGCCGCGCCTATGACCTGCGGCTGGAATACTACGATGGCGAACGCGACGCCGCGGTCCGGCTGGCGTGGCGCATGCCGGGCGCCAAGCCGCCGTTCGAGGAGGCGCTGGACGCGGCGCGTGACGCGGACGTGGTGGTTTTCGCGGGCGGACTGACCGGCGATGTCGAAGGCGAGGAAATGACCGTCAACTATCCCGGCTTCGCCGGCGGCGATCGCACCGATCTGCGCCTGCCGGCGACCCAGCGCAGGCTGCTGGAAGCGCTGCACGCCACCGGCAAACCGGTGGTGCTGGTGCTGACCGGCGGATCCGCGCTGGCGGTGGACTGGGCCGACGCGCATCTGCCCGCCATCCTGATGAGCTGGTACCCCGGTCAGCGCGGCGGCTCGGCGGTGGCCGAGGCGCTGTTCGGCGACATCAGCCCGGCCGGCCGCCTGCCGGTCACCTTCTACAAGGCGGATGAAGTGCTGCCCGCCTTCGACGACTACGGCATGCAGGGACGGACCTACCGCTACTTCGACGGCACCCCGCTGTACCCGTTCGGACACGGCCTGTCGTACACCCGTTTCGACTACCGGCGCCTGCGGGTGGACAAGCGCGCGGTGAAGGCGGACGCGACGGTGCGGATCAAGCTGCGGGTGGAGAACACCGGCGAGCGCGCCGGCGATGAAGTCGTGCAACTGTATGTCCGCCCGGTCCAGGCCCGGCCCGGCGACGCGCGGCAGGAGCTGCGCGGTTTCCAGCGCGTCCACCTGCGGCCCGGCGAACGGCGCACGCTGGCGTTCGACCTGGTACCGGACATCGCCCTGCGCCGCTACGACGAAGCACGCCAGGCCTATGCCGTTGCGCCTGGCCGCTACGAGGTGCGGGTGGGCGGCTCCAGCGCGGATGCGCGAGCCGTCGCGCAGTTCGAAGTGAAGGCCGCCGATGACTGATCCAATGACTGTTCCAATCGCGGGACCGGCATCGCCGGAATCGCATGGCACCGATGCCAGGGGGAAAGCACGCATGTCCAGCCGCGAACAGCCGCTGTCGATCCGCGAGAAGCTCGGCTACAGCCTGGGCGATCTCGCGGCCAATCTGATTTTCCAGACGCTGATTACCTATCTGGCGTTCTTCTACACCGACGTCTACCGGCTGCCGCCGGCGACCGCGGCGACGATCATCTTCGTGGTGGGATTGCTCGGCGCGTTCGTGTTCACGCCGCTGATCGGCCTCGTGGCCGATCGCACCTCCACCCGCTGGGGCAAGTTCCGGCCCTGGATCCTGTGGACCGCGGTGCCGTTCGGCGTGCTGTCGCTGCTGGCCTTCAGCACGCCGGAACTGGGCGAGCGGGGCAAGATCGTCTATGCGCTGGCCACCTACAGCCTGCTGGTGCTGGTGTATGCGGCCAACAACCTGCCGTACTCGGCGCTCAGCGGCGTGCTCACCGGCAGCATGGCCCAGCGCAACAGCCTGTCCTCGTACCGGTTCGTGGCGGTGATGATCGCCCAGTTCATCATCCAGGTGCTGCTGCTGCCGCTGGTCCTGATCCTCGGCGACGGGGATCGGGTGAAGGGCTTCGAGAGCGTGATGACGGTGTTCGCGGTGGTCGGCACGGTGTTCTTCCTGATCACCTTCTTCACCACGCGCGAGCGCATCGTTCCCACCCGGGAGCAATCCGCCGGCGTGCTGCAGGACCTGGCCGACCTGCTGCGCAACCGGCCGTGGCAGGTGATGCTGGCCCTGACCGTGCTGGTGTTCACCAACCTGGCCCTGAAGGGCGGCACCTACATCTACTATTTCCAGTACTACATGAGCGAGGCCGCGCTGGCCTCCTTCCTGCGCGATTCCGGTTTCAACGGCCTGATCGCGTCGTTGAACGCCGCGCTGACCGGCGCCGGCCTGGCCGGCTTCCAGTGGCCGGAGGACCCGGCCACCTCCACTTTCAGCCTGTTCAACGGTGGCGGCATCGTCTGCATGATCCTGGGCATCGGCGTCTCGCGTCGCCTGGCCGACCGGTTTGGCAAGCGCGATGTCTTCGGCGTCGCGCTGCTGGTCTCCACGCTGTTCCTGCTGGCGTTCTACCTGTTCCCGCCCACCGCGGTGGGGCTGGTGCTGGTCGCCTTCATGCTGCACGGGTTCTGCTACGGCATCACCATTCCGCTGCTGTGGGCGATGATCGCCGACGTGGCCGACTATTCGGAGTGGAAGAACCACCGGCGGGCCACCGCGATCATCTTCTCGGCGATGCTGTGCGGGCTGAAAATCGGCCTCAGCACCGGCGGCGCGCTGGTCGCCGGCATCCTCGCCCACTACGGCTACCAGGCCGGTGCGGACGCGCAGCCGGCCGCCGTCGTCGACGGCATCCGCCTGACCGTCAGCGTCTACTGCGCCATTCCCTTCCTGATCGCGGTGGCGCTGCTCTTCATCTACGAGATCGACAAGCGGATGGAAGCGCGCATCGAGCACGAGCTCGACCAGCGCCGCCGCGCCGCCGACAGTCTCCTGCAAGCCGAGGTTTCCTCCCCATGACCGACACCCTCGCCAACGGAGAGTCGGCGATGCCGGCCGCCGAACTGGAGCGGCTGGCCGCCCGCGCCATCTCGCAGCCGCTGCTCACCCGGCTGTATACCGCCGATCCGTCCGCGCACGTGTTCGAAGGACGGATCTACGTCTATCCGTCCCACGACATCGACGGCGGCACCGCCTTCGACGACGACGGCGGTCATTTCGTCATGGAGGATTACCACGTGTTGCGGATGGATTCGCCCGACAGCGAAGCCGTCGATTGCGGCGTCGCCCTGCACGTGCGGGACGTGCCCTGGGCGGACCGGCAGATGTGGGCGCCCGACGCCGCCTGCCGCGACGGTCGCTATTACCTGTATTTCCCGGCCAAGCAGGCCGATGGTCTGTTCCGCATCGGCGTGGCCGTTTCGGATCGGCCGGAGGGGCCGTTCGCCGCCGAGCCCGAGCCGATCGCGGGCGCCTATTCGATCGACCCGGCGGTCTTCAACGACGACGACGGCGGGCACTACCTCTACTTCGGCGGCATCTGGGGCGGGCAATTGCAGAAGTACCGCGACAACCGCTACGACGCTGCGCACGACGAGCCGCTTGCGGACGCGCCGGCACTCGGCCCGCGGGTGGCGCGACTGGACGCCGGCATGAAGAGGCTGGCCGAACCCGCACGCGAAATCATGATCCTGGACGAGCAGGGACAACCCCTGCGCGCCGGCGATCACGAACGACGGTTCTTCGAGGGCGCGTGGATGCACAAGCATGCGGGCCGCTATTACTTCTCGTATTCCACCGGCGATACCCATCTGCTCTGCTACGCGATTGGCGACAGCCCCTATGGACCGTTCACCTACCAGGGCGTGATCCTGACGCCGGTGGTCGGCTGGACCACGCACCACTCCATCTGCGCGTTCGAGGACAGGTGGTACCTGTTCTACCACGATGCGCTGCTGTCGGGCGGCGCCACCCACCTGCGCACCGCCAAGTGCACGGAACTGCATCATGACGCGCAGGGAAAGATCCGCACCATCCATCCCTATGGCGACTGAGGACAGGCGCTTGCCCCGGGACGACGCTTCCGCGCCACTGTCGCCGGGCGAGACGGTCCGCCTGCGGCGGGGATCGGTCGAGGTCGAACTGGCGCCCGTCGCAGGCGGCCGCGTCGCGCAGATCCGGTTCGATGGCGTGGCATGGCTGATCGGTCCGGACGACGGATGGCCGGCGACCATCGCATGGGGGTGCTATCCGATGGTGCCGTGGGCCGGACGTGTGCGCGGGGGGCGTTTCGCTGCGGGTGGGCGCGGCTTCCGGCTGCCGACGAATTTCGCCGGGCATGCCATCCACGGAGTCTGGTTTTCCCGGCCCTGGCGGATCGAATCGAGGACTGCTCACGCCGCAACGCTGTCCCTGCCGCTTCCCCGGGATGACTACTGGCCTTTCGGGGGCCTGGCGCGCCAGGTGGTTACCCTGGCCGAACACGGATTGCGGCTGGAGCTGTCGGTGCGGGCGAACGAACAGGCGATGCCGGCCGAGCTCGGCTGGCATCCGTGGTTCCGCAAACCCGATCGCCTCGTCTTCCATCCGTCGCGGATGTATCCGCGCGACGAGGACGGCATCGCGACGGTTCCGCTGGTCGCGCCCCGGCCCGGTCCCTGGGACGACTGCTTCATCGCGGAGGACGGCGTCGTGCTGGAGCGCGGGCGGCAACGCCTGCGGGTGACGTCCGATCGCACTCACTGGGTGGTGTACGACGGCGCCGCGCACGCAACCTGCGCGGAGCCGCAGACCGGACCACCGGATGCGTTCAACCTCGCCCCCCGTCTGCTCGAACCTGGCCAGAGGCTGACCATGTGGATGGAACTGACCTGGGAAGGGCGGGAAACGGACGGACGCGAGTCCTGAGTCGCTGGTTTTCTGGGCCGGTCGCCGCCGATGCCGGTCGCGTTCAATGCCCGCGCGGCGCGCTGGCGACGATGAACTTCGCGAACAGATCGGCGGCGGGGCCGGCGTGGGTTTCCAGCAGGAAATGCCCACCGTCCAGGATGTGCGCTTCCATGCGTGGCAGGTCCCGCATCCACGACGCCGTTTCCTCGATCTCGAAGAACGCATCGTGGCGGCCCCACACCATGATCGCGGGCGGCTGCCGGTCGGCGAGGTATTTCGATATTTCGCCGAACCGGGCGACGTAGTTCCCGTAGTCGGCCAGCAGCGCGCGCTGGGTTTCCTTCCTGCCGGGCAACTGCATCACCCGCCAGTCCTCTTCCCACACCCGTGGCGAGATGCGCGCGGCCACATCGGCGGGCACCCCCGCGACGTACTGATCACGGATGCCCTCGTAGTTCAGGAAGGTGAGCGAAGCCGCCTCGTTCTCGGGGCTGGGATGGTTCCAGTAGGTCAGCGTGTTGGCCCACTGCGCCCCGAACCCGGAGCGGTGCGCATTGGCGTTCTGCACGATGAGGCCCAGCACGCTGTCCGGCGCCCTCATCGCCAGATGCAGACCGACCGGCGCGCCCCAGTCGTGCAGATAGAGGTAGCGCGAACCGATGCCGAGATGGGCGACGAGTTCGGAAACCGCGTCGCCGAGACGCTCGAAGGTGGGTTGCGGCAGGGGTTCCGATTCACCGTAGCCGGGCAGGTCCGGGGCCACCACGTGTGCGACCTCCGCCAGCTTCGGGATGACGTCGCGGAATGTATCGGCCGAGCTGGCGAAGCCGTGCAACAGCAGGACGGCAGGCGCGCCGGCGCGGCCGGCCGTGACGAAGGCGAGCGTGGCGCCGCCGCTCAGGCGCAGGTGTTTGCGAGGCAGGTGGGTCATGGTGTCTCCGGGTGACAGCCATCGATGGATCCGGGCGTACGCTATAGCGCAGGCCATGTCCCGGAGCCGTGATACCGGCCTTGTCCGCGAAAACGTGTTCGCACGCGCGGTCGGCGTACCGAATGGCTGACGGCGGCCGCGGCCGTCATCGGCTGGCTGCGTGTACCCGCTGGACGAACGCCAGCACCGTATCGACGAACGCCGAGGGATTCTCCAGCGGCAGGAATTCCCCGGACCCCGGAATCAGGCTGCCGGTCGGATGGACCGCGCCACCCGCGCGCAGTCCCGCCAGGTATTCCCGCAGGTCGGAAGGGTCGGCATCGCCGCGGACGTAGGCGAGCGGGGTATCGAAAGGCACGCATTCCCGGTTCCGCTTCGCGTCGTCCGGCATGCACCGATACCACTCGAATCCGGCGCGCAACGCTTCGGGGCGCTGGTAGGCTTCGGCGAACCGCTGGCGCATGCGGTCGTCTATCGCCTGTTTGCGCAGCGACAGGGCATCGATGAAGTAATCGAAGTAGGCGCGTTGCCTGCCTTGCACCAGCGCTTCGGGAAGACCGGGCAGTTGGTGGAAAGCGAAATGCCAGATGGCCGGGTTCGCGATTACCTTGTCCCACGGATCCAGTCCCGGCACCGCCGTATTCATCACCATCGCGCCGGCGATGCGCTCGCCGTGGAAGCGCGCCGCCGCGAAGGCGATCATTCCGCCGACATCGATGCCGGCCACGACCGGACGCCGCGCACCCAGCCGCTCGGCCGCCGTGATCGCTGTTTCGGCCAGGGTGGCCTTGTCGCAGGAAGGCGGCGGTCCGCGCGACTCGCCAATCTCCGGCAGATCGAGGGCGATCACGAACGCCTGATCGCCCAGGGCATCCATCACCGGATCGTAGAGCTGCCGGCAGTGCGGCCACCCGTGCAGCAACAGCAGCGGCGGACGGCCGGGATGGCCGGCGAGCGTGGCACCGAGCGTCATCGTGTCGAGCGGGAGGGTGATGGTCTGCATGCGGATTCCGCCGAACGCGCGTGGCCGGAAACGGCATCGTTGCGGTTGCCGATTGTCATTGCGACCGCACCACGCCGATGTTCGGGGAGCGTGCGGATGTCGGCGTGGTGTGATCGTGAAGAGCCGCCTGTCCAGGCCGCTGCTCAGGAGACGCGCACGTCCAGTCCCAGCGCCGCGGCGATCGCCAGGGTCTGATCCACCGTGATGATGGCGCCCTTGATCCGGGTGTGCTCGGGTTCGAGGGCGCTGAGGTCGGTGCCGCGGAGATCACAGCGCGAGAAATCGGCGCTGTGCAGCCAGGCACCGGACAGGTCGGCATCGCGGAGGGAACCGTCCTGGCAGCGCGCGCCGGTCAGATCCGCCTCGCGCAGCCGGGTGCCGCTGAAAGCGGCGCGGCGAAGATCCGCGCCGGGCAGGCCGACGAACGACCAGTCGCCATCGGTGACCTGCATGCAGGCGAATTCGCAGCCATCGAACATGCTGCCGACCAGCTTGCAGTCGGTGAAGCGGGCATCGAAGAAATTGCACGACACGAAGGTGCAGTTGGTGAAGGCGCTGCCGCGATGCACGGAGGCATTGAAACGCGCGCGCCGGAACGTGCACTCGTTGAAGATGCTGCCGGTGTTCAGTGCCTCGGTCAGGTCGAGATCGACGAACAGCGTATTGTCGAACCGTTGTCGCCGGAGCTCCCGGCCGTACCAGTCCGCGCCCGCGAGGGTGTGGGAGGTGCTCGGCGCCGGCTCGCCGTATTTGCGTTCTGCCATGATCGGGAATCCGTTTGCGCTGCCTTGCCGCGCGGCGAGGGCGCCATCATCCCACGGGGCCGGTTCCGTGGGAGCGTGCGGCTCCCCGCCTGCGCGAACCCACGCCGCTCAGTCCTGCACGCATACCCGGTTGCGGCCTCCGGCCTTGGCCCGGTAGAGGCATTCGTCGGTACGCTTGAGCAGCGCGTCGGGCGATGCCCCGGCATCCCCGGTCAGCACCGTCACGCCGAGGCTCAGCGTCACCACTCCATACGGCGACCGTGCATGCGGAATGCCGAGCGCCTGCACCGCCAGCCGCAGGCGTTCGGCCACCGCCCATACGTCGGCGTCGTCGGCCAGCGGCAGCAGGGCGACGAATTCCTCGCCACCGACCCGCGCCAGCCGATCGTGCTGGCCATACAGCGCGCCGCGCAGTGCGCTGGCGACCCGTTGCAGGCAGACGTCGCCGGCCGGGTGGCCGTAGTGATCGTTGTACGCCTTGAAGTAATCGACATCGCAGGCGACCACCGCCAGCGCGGATGACGCGCGCGCGCATTCGGCGATCAGGTGCGGAAGATCCTCGTGGAAGCCGCGGTAGTTGCGGCATCCGGTCAGCGCGTCGGTGCGGCTGGCGCGGTGCAGTTCCTCGTTGGCCTCGCGCAGCTCGGCGGTGCGGGTGGCGATGACCGCGTCGCGCTCGGCCAGGGTGCGGCCCAGCTCGCCGGACAGGCGTTCCTGTTCCTCCAGCAACTGGTTGGCCTGTTCGAAGGCGAGGTTCATGCGGGTGGCGAGCATGCCGAAGGCCTGGCCCAGATCCTGCAGTTCGCGCGGCGCGCCCGGCGGCACCGAAGGTTGCTGTTCCACTCCCAGCGAGTAGTCGCGCATGCGCCGGGACAGCTGCTGGATCGGATCGCTCAGGCGTCGCGAGAGCAGCGTGGCCGCCAGCAGCACCGCCGCCAAGGCCAACACGGTGGGAATCAGGGTGTACAGGGCATCGCGACGCAGCTCGGCGGCCAGCGCGGTGGTGGGCTTGAGGACCGCGATGGTCCAGCCGAAGCTGGTCCGGGTGGTGGCGTAGTAGGCGTCGCCGCCGTTCTTCAGCACGTCGGCCAGGATCGGCAGATCCTCGCCGGGCGCGGGCGAATGCAGGCCCGGCAGCCGTGCCAGCGGCCGGATCTTCAGGCCGTCGCTGGCGTGGATCACCTGGTCGTGGCGATCCAGGACCAGCATCAGCACTTCGCGCCGCTTCAGCGCGTCGGTATACGCCCGCACGATGGAGCTGGCCTTGATCGACGCCTGCACCACGCCCTGTGGCCGGTTGTCCGCATCCAGCAGCGGCGCGCTGAACACCACCATCGGCGTGTCGTCGGGCAGGCTGCCGGGCAGCACGTCGGACACCTGGCTCGGCCGCATGACGGCGGGCGGAATCGCGAAGGGCGTGACCCGCGCGCCGTTCTCGTCGGGTGTCTGGAACACCACGCGCCCCTGCGCGTCCTGCACCGCCAGCGCGCTCAGTGCGGGGAAGTCCTCCCGCAACCGGGCCAGGTGTTGCGCCCAATGCGGATCCCGCGGCGGGTGTCGCGACACCAGCGACACCGCGGCCTGGTGGGTGGCGACGAACTGCGAGACGAGTTCGGCGGTGAGCTGCACGCCCACGGTCAGGCGCGCGACGTTGTTCTGGTGCCGGTCGCGATATACGCCCACGTACTGGATGGCGCCGACCAGCGCGGCGGTGGCCAGCCCCACGCCGAACAGCCGGCGGCGGAACATTGACGCCAGCGAGGGACGTTGGCCGCGGTCACCCTCTTTCGAGGCGATTTGATCGGGGGGAAGCTCGAAACGGGACGGCATTGCAGCGCAACTCGGAACGCGGTGAAAAATTCGACGGATTATGCATTTCCAAGGCAAGAATTGTGCCGTCGGAAAATGTCGAGAAATCCTCGACGACGGGTTGGCGTCAACAAGCGGGCATCAACAAGCGGGCATTCGCGGCAGCTGCGGAATGCTGTCTCCGCGTGAGCGTAGCGACGGTTACGTTGGAGATGTGATGGCCGGTTCGCGCTTCCGGGATGGACGCGGAAGCCGAAGGCGATTTCCGGAACGCGCATGCGCGGTTGGCCGGGTTCAGCGGATATCCCGTCTTTCCATCTGCATGTCCGCATGGCGGTGAACGACCCGCCAGCCACCGGACTCGCGCCTGAAAAGCGTGGTGACGCGGTAATCGCGGTGTGCCTCGGTGGTCTGGCCGGGCGGCCGGTAGCGGATGTGCTCGTACTGCACGATGTAGGCGAAGTCGCCGCTCACCGCGGTCTGGATCTGTTCGACCGTCTTGGATCCCCTGGAACCGGCGAACTGCGCGCTCGCCCAGCTCAGGCGCGCGCTGACCTCCCGCCATCCCCGGGCGGTGGGACCGCCCGCCGCACCGGACAGGGTCACGTCGTCGGCATGCGACCACATCGCTTTCACCGCATCGGGCTGGCCGTTGTAGAAGCGGGTGGAAGCTTCGCCGTATCTGACCAGCATCGCCTGCAGGTCGGGATCCCGGATCGGCGGCGGGGATGGGTCCGCGGCCAGGCCCGCTGGCATGGCGGCCATGAACAGAAGCGCGGCGATCAGGCACTGGAACGCTTTCATGCGCGGGACCCCTGCAATGAAGGGACGCGGGGGATGGTAGCCCCAAACCGGGCGAGCCGATCGCGGCGAGGGCGACGCGGGTCGCCGTTCGTCGTTTTCCCACCCGCCGGAGGCCGTCACCGCATTCCCGACGACGCCGAAGCCGTCATCCCGGGAAGCCAACCCCCGTTATCTCCCGGTTCCGGCGTGGCTACACTGGTGCGGGGTCATCGACATGTCGATGACGGGAGGCAGGTCAGGCTGGCGTCTGGCCGGACGTGGCGAGGGGGCGCGGTGGGCGCTGGGAAGCGGATCAATCGGTGGTCGGACGGCATCGCCCTGGCCCTGCTGGTCGGAGGGACGGCGTGGCTGTCCCTGAAATGGGGCAAGGGCGCGGACGAACTGGCCGCGGTCTGGATATCCAGCGGCATCCTCACCGGCTGGCTGTTGGCGCGCGGGACGCGCAGCTGGCCGCTCTATCTGGGCATCGGCATCGGTGCGGATCTGCTGGGCCAGTGGCTGGCCGGGGTGCCGCTGGGCGCGGCCGCCTTTCTGGCCGGATGCCATCTGATCGAGGTATTGGTGGTCGCCTGGTCGGTGCGCCGGGTGGTGCCGAACGTGAGCGATCCGCAGCGCTGGCTGACCCTGGGCGGCGTCGCCACCGCCAGCACCCTGGCCGGCTGCGCGCTGTCCGGAGTGCTGGCGGCGTGGATGGCCGAGGCCTCGGTACCGTCCAGTTTCCTGCGGGCGTTCCTGGGCTGGTACGCCGCGCACGTGGTGGGCATGGTGATCTTCGCCACCACCACCCTGGTCCTGCACGTGGAAGGCTGGCGCGCCGTCGCGCCGCGCGGCAAGCGGCGCAGTTTCGTCATCAGCATGGCGCTGATCGCGGCGGTGGGCGCGCTGGTGTTCAGTACCTCGTATCCGGTGTTGTTCCTGACCTATCCGCCGTTGCTGCTGGCCGCGTTCCGGCACCGGTTTCCCGGTGTGGCGGCGGGCGTGATCCTGCTGGGCGTGATCGGCGGAACCCTGACCGCCCAGGGCAGCGGTCCGCTGTGGGGTCCGGAGGACCTCGGCGACACCGGCCGTATCGCCCTGTTGCAGCTGTATCTGGCCGGCGGCTGCCTGATCACCATTCCGGTGGTGCTGGGCATGGCCGAGCGCGACAAGCTGACCTCCAGGGTGCGCGAGAACGAGCACCGCTACCGGCTGCTGGCCGACTACTCCGGGGATCTGGTGGTGCGGCTGCGGCCGGATGGCGAGCGCGTGTACGTGTCGCCCGCCTCCGAGGACATCCTGGGCTGGAAGCCGGCGGAAATGCTGGGCCTGCGCTGGAGCCTGGTGCATCCCGAGGACCAGGGCCGGCAGCGGGTGGCGATGGACGAAGTGCTCGCCTCCGGCCAGCCGCAGACCCTCAAGTACCGGGTCCGCCACCGCGAGGGCCACTACCTGTGGATGGAAGTGGTGATGCGTCCCATCCCCAAGGAGAACAATCCGGCGGAGAACGATCTGATCCTGACCGGGCGCGACATCAGCCGGCGGGTGGCCGCGGAGGAAGCACTGGAAGCCAGTCGCCGCGAACTGGAGCGGCTGAGCCGGGTGGATGCGCTCACCGGCGTGCCCAACCGCCGGCAGCTGGAGGAACGGCTGTCGCTGGCGCTGCTGCGCATCGAGCGCAGCGGCGAAGCGCTGGCGCTGATGTACCTGGACATCGATCACTTCAAGTGCATCAACGACACGCATGGACACGCGGTCGGCGACAAGGTCATCCGCGAATTCGCGCGCCGGCTGGTGTCGTGCGTGCGCGCCACCGATCTGGTGGTGCGGCTGGGCGGCGACGAATTTGTCATCCTGCTCGAACACATCACCCACCCGGTGATGGTCAAGGTGGTCGCCGAGAAGATCATCGCCAGCGTGCGCGAACCGCTGCAGCTGGAAGGGCTCGCCTTGCAGATCTCCACCAGCATCGGCGCCGCCTTCGCCCGCGAGGTCGAGGCGCAGGAGGATCTGCTGGTGGCGGCGGACGATGCGCTGTACGAGGCGAAGGAGGGCGGCCGGGATCAATACCGGCTGAGCGTGCTGGGCGCGGAAGCGCCAAGCGCCTGAGTCGCTCCGGACGTGGTCCGTGCTGGCCTCCAGGTCAACGGCAAGTGACGACATCCATCACAAAAACAGGCCCACGCACTCGGTAACTTGAAAATTCCTTCATCCGGGGAACGAGGGGCGTCGCACTCGATCTTTTCCTGCCATGACTGACGGTTCAAAGGACATGAATCCCGCCGGGTTCACCGCGTTGACCCTCTCCCTGCCGGCCTTCCGCAGGTTCGGGATTCTGCTGGGGCTGGCCCTCACCCTCGCCCTGCTGGCGGCCATCGTGCATGACCGCGGCACGCGGGTCGAAGCGGCCAAGCGCCAGAGCCTGGCGGTCGCGGCGGGCGTCGATCGCCTGCTCCATTACGAAATCCGCCATCTGGAACGCGCGTTGCGCGGCATGGCCGGCGACGCCGACGGTTATGTCCGCGACTACCCGGCACAGAGCAGCTGGGACATCTCGTCGGCCATCCGCGGTGTGATTTCCAGGAACGCCGAACTCCAGGACATCGACCTCTACGACCGCGATGGAAAGCCGATACGGCGGGGTGTGACCGAGTACAAATGGCAAGCGTTCTTCGAGCCGCCGCCGGGCACGAAGGATCTCCGGATCGGCAGCTTGCAGATGCAGGGTCACAGCCACCCGGTGGTCCCGTTGGCGCTGCGCACGCCCGAGGGCAACTGGCTGGTGGCGCGGCTGCGGACCGGCGAACTGCAACGCGTGCTGGAAGGGCTGGACATCGGCCGGCTGGGCAGCGCGGCGATCCTGGACAGCCGTGGCCATCTGCTGGCGTACCAGGGTGATCAGGGCCAGCTCGGCAGGCGCATGGATGTCCCGGCCGAACTCGTCGCGGGTGGCTCGATGCAGGCCAGGCGGGTCAGTCCGATTGACGGCATCAGGCGCTATGCCAGCTTCACTTCCACCAGTGGCTATCCGTTCGTGGTGGCGGTCGGCATCGCGGAACGCGAAGTGATGGCGCCGTGGTGGAACTACGTGATCAGCGCATCCCTGCTGCTGATCTTCTACTGGCTGGGCGCCGCCTACCTGATGAGACGGCTGCTGTCCTCGGAAACCGCGCGCGTGGCCACGCAGGGCGAGCTGGCGCGGCATGCCGACTGGCTGGCCAAGGCGCAGGAAGCTTCGCGCGCCGGGGTCTGGGCGCTGGAACTGGATCAGGAGAAAGTCCGCGTATCCGCGCAGGCCGCGGCGTTGTTCGGATTCGACACGAAGTCGGGTCTGCTTCCGCTGGAGGACTTCTTCGAGCGCATGCATGACGAGGACCGCGAGCGGGTCGGCCGCGAGTTTTCCCAATCGCTTTCCAGCGGGCAGTCATTTCATTCCGAGTACCGGGTGATCCTGCCGGACCGCGGGATCCGCTGGATCAGCGCGCGCGGTGCGCGGGTGGAAGACGAGGGCGGCAAGCCGCTCATGACCGGCACCATCGTTGACATCACCGAACGCCGTGAGAGCCAGTTCCAGGTCGAGCGGGCGGAGATGCAGTTCCGCGAGCTGTTCGACCTGAATCCGTTGCCGTTCTGGGTGTTCGATCTGGAATCGCTGCGGTTCCTGGCGGTGAACGAGGCGGCCATCCGCAAGTACGGCTATTCGCGCGAGGAATTCCTCGGCATGACCATCCTCCAGATTCGATCGCCCGAGGATCAGGCGGACGTGCTGAAGTCGGTGAACGATGCCGCCGAACCGCGCGAGTCGGAGAACGCCTGGATCCACTACACCCGCGACGGGCGCCCCATGTACGTGCGGGTACACAGCAGCAGCATCCAGTTCGACGGCCGTCCGGCGCGGCTGGTGCTGGCCGAGGATGTCAGCGAACGGGTCGCCTACGAGGAGGATCTGGCATGGCGCGCGACCCATGACGAAAGCACGGGCCTGCTGAAACTGCGCGCGCTGATCGAGCAGGTGGACGCACGCTCGCAGAATTGGCACACGCCCTATGGCGTCGCTTACCTCCAGCTGCGGGATCTGGAAGTCGTCTCACCCACCCTGGGCCGGCGGATGGGCGAGGCGATCCTGGCGGAAATCTCGCGACGGCTGTCCGGCGCGGCCAGCGCGTACGGGCCGGCGGCGTACTTGCCTTCGGATTCGTTCGTCCTCGTCGCCCGGGACGCGCGCCAGACCGGGCGGCTGGTCGCCGACGTGGTGAGGGCGCTGGCCGAGCCGGTCGAATTCGAGGGCGGCAGCCACCGGGTCGAAGCCTGGATCGGCGTGGCCCATTCGCCGGGTGTGGTGCCCGGCGTCGCGGAGCAGGTGGTCGATCACGCCGCGCTGGCGGCGCTGCACTCGCGCAACGAAAACGAAGCCGCGACCGCGTTCCGGCAGGAAATGACCGAGCAGGCCGCCGAACGCCTGGAGACCCTGTCGCGGTTGCGTCGCGCGATCGCGGGCAACGAGTTCGAACTGTTCTTCCAGCCCGTCACCTGCCTGACCACCGGCGAGATCGTGGCGATGGAGGCCTTGCTGCGCTGGCGCCAGCACGACGGATCGTACGTGCCGCCGGCGTTCTTCGTGCCGCTGGCCGAGGAGTCCGGGCTGATCGTGCCAATCGGCGAATGGGTGCTGGAGCACGCGGCCAGGGCGCGGGCGCGACTGGGCGCGGCGGGCTGGAACGACATCGCCATCGCCGTCAACGTTTCCGCCGTGCAGTTCCTGCGGGGCACCCTGCCGGCCACACTCCGCCAGGTGCTGCACCGGCATGGACTGCCGCGTGGCGCGCTGCACGTCGAGCTGACCGAAACGGCGATGCTCAAGAGCCGGGAGACGGTGCGCTCCTCGCTGGAGGAACTCCAGCGCGAAGGTGTCTGCATCTCCATCGACGATTTCGGCACGGGGTTTTCCAGCATGGCCTACCTGCGCGATCTGCCGCTGGACTACCTGAAGATCGATCGCAGCTTCGTGGTCGGCGTGCATCGCGACGAGAAGAACGCCTCCATCTGCCGGGCACTGATCGCGCTCGGGCGCGGCCTGGGCCTGCGCACCATCGCCGAAGGAGTCGAGGAAGCGGGCGAGTTCGATTGGTTGCGCGACAACGCCTGTGACTACGTGCAGGGCTTCCATGTGGCCAGGCCGGCGCCGCTGGAGGCGGTGATGGAACGGCTGGGCGCGGACCGGCTGGCGGTTTCCGGACGATAGCGCGGCGGAATGATCTCGGCGGTATCGTGGGTCCGCCGCGACGTCCGTCGTCAGCGCTGTTCCTTCAGTTCGCGTTCGATGCGCCGTCGCATGACCTCGCGCTCGAAGGTCATCGGCATGCGTTCCAGCACATCGGCCAGATGTTCCTTGTCCTGGCGTTGTCCCAGCCGATTGCTCTGCTTGTGCAAGGTGCGGATGGCCTTGCCCGGGGTCTCGCCGTGAAGCGTCTCCGGCTCGAGAGCCGGGGCCACCGCGCGCAGCAGTTCCAGTTGCATGCGCAGGCGTCGCGCGCGGCGGCGCAACCGGTGCAGATGCGCCGGCGACGGTTCGCGTTCTGCCTTGCGCTCGGCCTTCTTCAGCCGCTTCCGCGAATGGCGGAGCGCCTCGTGCAGGTCGTCGTCCTCCAGATCCGACCATGCCACCGTTTCCAGCGCGCGCGCGCAGGCGTCGAGCAGCGTCTGCCGTCGGGTGAAGTCGGGATCGCGGCGGAGCGCGCGTTCCAGCATGCGGTCGCGGCGTTCCTCCAGCCAGCGCACGACGTTTTGCGAGGAGGCCGGTTCCTGCGATGCGATGGTTTCGGCCGTTTCCAGCGCGACCTGCGCATCGCGCAGCCGGGACAGGCTGTCGCCGATGCGCTGCAACTCCCGGTCCACGATGCCGATCGCGTCCAGCCGCCGTGCGGCCAGCGCCAGCAACGCACGCAGGCGCCGGATGGCCTTGCGTGCCTCGTGCACCGCGCGGTGCGGATGGCGCCGATCGGCCAGCGCGCGCCGCACGGCCCGCAGTTCAAGGCGGACGCGGCGGCTGATCCGAGCCTGCAAGGTTCCTCTGGCGGAGGGCTTCATCGGTGGCGCCGGCGGCGTGGCGGACCGCCACCTTAGTCCCGCTCCGCGCGGCTGCCAAGCGCGGCGCCGGTTTCCGGCAAAGCCGCATGTCACGCGACGGGTGTGGTGACGGCGGTCGCAGAGGATTCATCGCTCCCGATGGAACACAGATTTCAGTCGGGTTCCTGGCCGTGGCGGGTACTGCCGGTGCGATGCTGTCGGTCCCCCTGAACCCGGTTCCCGCGAATGAGTGATCCGATCAACACCCGTATCGTCCTGGCAGCGCGTCCGAGTGGCGAGCCCGATGCGTCCCATTTCCGGCTTGAACGATTGCCGGTGCCCGCGCCTGGGACTGGCCAGGTGCTGCTGCGCAATCGTTATCTTTCGCTGGATCCGTACATGCGCGGACGCATGGACGCCGGGCGTTCCTATTCGCCGCCGGTCGCCATCGGCGATGTCATGGAGGGGCGCACGGTGGGCGAAGTGCTGGCATCCCGCCATCCCGGATTCGCGGTGGGCGATCAGGTCGTGGCCACGGGCGGCTGGCAGACTTTCGCGGTCGTCGATGGCGATGCGATCACGCGCAGGCTCGATGGCATGACGCTGCCGATCAGCACGGCGCTGGGCGTGTACGGAATGCCGGGCTTCACCGCCTATGCCGGCCTGCATGAGATAGGCAAGCCGCAGCCAGGAGAAACGCTGGTGGTGGCCGCCGCCAGCGGTCCGGTCGGCGCCACGGTCGGCCAGATCGCGAAGATGCGGGGCGCGCGCACCGTCGGCATCGCCGGCGGCGAAGCCAAGCGGCGATATCTGGAAACGATCGGCTTCGACGTCGCGCTGGATCACCGCGCGGACGGTTTTTCCGAACAGCTGCGCGCTGCGGTACCGGACGGCATCGACGTGTATTTCGAGAACGTGGGCGGCAAGGTGTTCGATGCGGTCGCTCCGTTGCTCAACGACTTCGCCCGAATCCCGGTCTGCGGCACGATCGCCACTTACAACGCGCGTGGCCAGGTATTGCCGGGACCGGATCGCCTGCCCGGATTCCTCAACCAGGTCCTGCGCCAGCGCCTGAGCGTGCGCGGCTTCATCCAGCGCGATTTCATCGACCTGTTTCCGCGTTTCCTGGAAGAGATGGGCCAGTGGCTGGCGGAGGGCCGCATCCAGTATCGCGAGGACATCGTGGAAGGGCTGGAGAACGCGCCCGAAGCCTTCTTCGGCCTGCTCAAGGGACGCAATTTCGGCAAGCTGGTGGTGAAGCTGGATTGAGCGTCAGCCGCGCGAGGGTGGCGCGCCGGATACCATAGAGCCGAGCTTGCTCGGCTCCGCGGATTCAACGTGTGATGGAAAAAGCAGCGGAGCAAGCTCCGCTCTACGGGGCGCCGACGTCGAGGGCGGCGGCGAAGTCCTCGACCAGCCGCTTGCGGCTGCTGCGCGGGTATTCGAGGGGGGAGAACGGCATGGCGGCGCGTGCGTAGCGTTCGAGCAGGGCAAGCGCGGCGGCCGGGTCGATGTCCGTGCCGGGAGCGTCCCGGAGGTGCCGTTCCCGCAGCGCGGTCAGCGCTTCCTGCAGGACTTCCTTGGTCGCGATGGCCTGTTCGGTCGCCGGATCGGATACGCACAGGCCGAAGACGCCCTGCCGGAAATTGTCCCAGGCGTCGGCGGTACGGGCGTCCAGGCCAGCGGCGATGGGCGCGCCGTGATCGTCGAAGCTGTCGGGCAGGCGCGCCAGGTCCCGATCCAGTCCGGCCAGCGCGGCGGCGAAGCCGTGCCGGAATCGCTGCTCCAGCGTGGCGCGTGCGGCATCGGCCGGGCCTTGCGCGCGTGCTTCCCGCGCGCGCGCGACCCAGGCCACGGTGCCGGGATGGAAATAGCGTCCGGGCGTCGCGCCGGCCTGCGGGAACTCGCCGAACGCGGCCGAGTGCAGCGCGCCGTTGGCGTCGACGACGTAGGAGGGCGCGGGCACCAGATCTTCCGCGAGCAGCGCATCCAGCTGTTCGAGCGTCAGGCCGCACGCGTTCGCCAATTGCGCAGCGGTCCAGTAGTGATGGCGCAGGTAGGCGTCGGTTTCGTTCATGGCGTGAGGGCAGGGCTGCGGGGGACGGAGACGGATCAGAGCATGATTCGGCCGCCGGCGACATCCAGCACCACGCCGGTGATCCACGACGAGGCATCGCTGAGCAGGAACAGCGAGGCCGCGGCGATGTCTTCCGGCGTGCCCAATCGGCCCAGCGGAAATCCCGCCAGCATCCGCGCCTGGCGTTCCGGCGACAGGTGCGTGCGGGTGCGTTCGGTCAGCACCGCCGAGGGCGAAATGCAGTTGACCCGGATGCCGCGTGATCCGACTTCGTGGGCCAGGTGCCGGGTCAGCATGATCACGCCGGCCTTGGCCGCGCCGTAGCCGGCCGGCGCGCCCGACGCCATGCGCGCACCGGCCGAGGCCATGGTCAGGATCGCACCGCGCCCGCGTTCCAGCAGATCCGGCAGGAAGGTCCGCAGGGTGAAGAAGGTCGAGGTGAGATTGTGGTCCAGGCTCGATCGCCAATCCTGTTCGCTGATCTCGTGCAGGGGCAACGGGCGGCCGCTCGCCGCCCCCCGCGAAGGCCAGCACCAGGTCCACCGCGCCCCAGTGCTCGCCGATGGTCTGGCGCATGCGTTCGACCTGGACCAGGTCGGCGCAGTCGGCGGGTACCGCGATGGCCTCGCCTCCGGCCGCGCGTACCGCGGCCACGCTGGCCGCCAGTGCATCGGGATCGCGGCCGTTGATCGCCACCCGCACGCCGCTGCGCGCCAGCGCCAGGCAGGTGGCCGCGCCGATGCCGCGGGACCCGCCGGTTACCACCGCGATCCGGCCGGCCAGATCATCCAGGCGCGGCATCGGGCTGCCGGCCGGGGGAGAAGCGGTATCAGGCTGCGTCATCGGTTCTGATCTCCAGGTTGTGATGATCCGGGTCGTGGAAGTAGAGGGCGTCGGCCCAGCCGCGGGCGCCGAATTGCGGCCAGACGCGGCCGTCGCGCGAGAACGGATCGCCGCCGAACGCGATGCCGGCGGCCCGCAGGCGTTCGCGGGTCTGCCGGAAACGCGCGCGATCCATGCGGAAGGCCAGATGGGCCGGGTCCCGTGGTTCGGCCTCCAGCAGATCGATCACGCTGTCGGCGCCGATGCGCATCACCTCGAAGGGACCGTGGCGCCCCTCATGGGAAAAACCCAGCATCGTGCGATAGAAGCGCACGGAAGCCGGGACATCGCGGACGCGCAGGATGAGATGATCGAGCCGTACCATGGTCCGCGCGGATTGATGTGCGCCTGAAGCGTGGGGAACCGGAGTCTAGGCGCGCCGTCCGCGCCGACACAGCCACGCGCGGGTATGGCCCCCCTGCGGAAATGCATAGGTGAGCACGGACATGTCGATGGACTGGGATGATCTGAAAATCGTGCTGGCGATTGCGCGCGGCGGCAGCCTGAGCGCGGCGGCGCGGGCGATGGGCAGCACCCAGCCGACCATCGGCCGCCGGCTGGAGGCGCTGGAACGGCGGCTGGACGCGAAACTGTTCGAACGCGAGGCCGGCGGCATGCGGCCGACGCCGCTCGCGCATTCGCTGCTCGATGGACTGGAACAAATGGACGCCGGCGCGCAGGCGATCCAGCGCCAGGTCGCGGCGCGCGACACCGGCCTCGGCGGCGAGATTCTGGTGACCAGCCTGGACTGGCTGGGCGACGAGGTGATCGCGCCGATGCTGGCGCGCTTCGCCAGCCGGCATCCCGGTGTGCTGATCGAGCTGATCAACGATACGCGCGTGTTCAACCTGGCCCGGCGCGAGGCGGATCTGGCGTTCCGGTTCGGCGCGTTCACCCAGGAGAACCTGGTGGATCGTCCGGTCGGCGACATCGCCTACGCGCTGTATGCGTCCGCCGACTATCTGGAGCGGCATGGCCGACCGGATCCCGCCGATGGTTTCGAAGGCCACCAGCTGGTGCTGCTGGACCGGGCGGCGGGCGAGGTGCCGCATGAAACCGGCCTGCGCGGCCTTGCCCATCGCGCACGCACGGTGCTGCACGGCAACGGCCTGCGCACGCACCTGTCGGTCGTGCGCGAAGGCATCGCGATGGCGATGCTGCCGTGCCTGCTGGGCGACCGCGAACCCGCATTGCGTCGCCTGCCGTTGCCGGGCACCACGCCGGTGCGCGCGGTGCGGGTGGGCTATCACGCCGACATGCGCGACACTCCGCGCCTGCGCGCGCTGATCGACTTCATCGTGCGGGAGTTCCAGACGCAGGCGGAGCGGCTCAATCCGGTAGTTTGAGGCAGTCGACATCAAGCGCAGCGGAGCAAGCTCCGCTCTACGGGGTGGCGGCGGTGGTGTAGTGCAGCGGCAGGCTGGCGGCGCCGACGCTCAGGCTGGAAGCGGACAGGGGCGAGACGACGACGCGGGGCATGACGAGTTCCGGCGGCAGCGTCGGCGGCATGCGCTGGCGCACGAGATCGGCCAGCAGGTGCAGCAGTTTCTCGGGAATCAGTCCATGCAGGACGATTCCGTCCAGATCCAGCGCGACGGTGAGGAACCTGCACAGGTCGTGCATGCACGGATAGACCCGCTCGGCCCAGCCGTGGAGCAGGTGCTCGGGAATGTCCTCGATCACCACGTCGCGGACATGTCGCGGCGGCCGGGCCATGCGCTCGCCCAGGTACGCGAGCAGATCGCGGCCCGAGGGACGGATGCTGGAATAGGGAAACAACCCGCCGAATTCGCCGGCGTGGCCGCGTGCGCCGCGAAAGGGACGGCGGTCGAGGATCAGGCCGCCACCGAAGCCGTAGGCGATGTGCATGACCGCGAAACTGCCCAGCCGTTGTCCTTCGCCGTAATACATTTCCGCCAGCGCCACGGCCTTGGAGCTGTTCTCCAGCCAACACGGCAGTTCGAGCACGCCGGTGAAGAACGCCTGCAGATCGAGCGGCTTCCAGTCCTCGAACTCGTCGGGCAGATCGTTGTTGCCTTCGGGGCGGGTGCCGGAACCGTACGCGCCCAGCGCCACGCCGGGCATGGAGACGCCGGCGCCGATCAGCCGGGAAGTGTCGATGCCGGCCTCGGCGATCAGTTGCCCGAGCATGTGCGAGGCCGCCGCGCCCACCCGATCCGGCGCCAGGGTCGGCAGCGGCAGGGTCGCGCTCGCGCAGACGCCGCCCTCCATGTCGACGATGACGCCTTCCAGGTATTCGCTCTGCACGGCGATGCCGGCGGCGAAAGCACCACGCGGATTCAACCGCACCAGCTGCGCGGGCTTGCCGCGCTGGCCATCGCGCACCTTTTCCGACTCGATCACCAGGCCGCGGTCGAGCAGTTGCTGGATCAGCCGCGACAGGGTGGGCGGTGCCAGGTCCGACTCGCGCGACAGATCCGCGCGGGACATCGGTCCCCGATAACGGAGCAGGTCGAGCACGCGCTGCTCGCTTGGCGCCAGTCCCAGGGCGATGGACACGGATGCATTCCTTTATGTTCCAGTGACAAAGATATTACGGGCAAATTTCGTCAAGACCACAGAACAATTCGCGATAAAGCATGAAATCCGGTTGAAACAATCAGACAGTATGTTTCTTTGCGGAATATATTCCCCGCCACCCATCGGAGCCCCCATGCCGAGCCTTACCCGTCGTTCTGCCTTCAGGCTGTCCGTCCTCGCGGCCGGCGTCCTGGCCGCGCTGCCGGGGTTCGCCCAGAACCCACCCGCCACCGACGCCCCCCCGGCCTCCGAGGCACAGGACACCCCGGCACGGCCCGCCGACGCCCGCCCGGGCAATGCCGACGCCAATACCTTGGACGCCATCGTGGTCACCGGCGCCGCGCGCACCCAGCGGCGGTTCGACGCCTCCTACGCGGTCAATTCGCTGACCGCCGAGGAAGTGCAGCGGCTGGCGCCCAAGAGCTTCGCGGATCTGCTGGGCAGCGTGCCGGGCATCCATGTCGAATCCACCGGCGGCGAGGTGCAGAACATCACCCGCCTGCGCGGCATTCCGACCGATCGCGGCTACATCGTGTTCCAGCAGGACGGGCTGCCGCTGTTCCATGAAATCGACGGCCACTTCTTCAATTCCGGCGAAGGCATGCATCGCTTCGACGTCATGAACCAGCGCGTGGAGATCGTGCGCGGCGGTCCGGCGCCGATCTATGCCAGCGGCGGCGCGGCCATCGTCAACAACGTCCTGGTCGAGGGCGGCGACGAAACCCACGGCAAGGCGCAGCTGACCCTGGGCGACACCGGTCTGTACCGCGGCGAGGCGTACCAGTCCGGCGCGCTGTCGGAGGACACCTACTACGCGGTGGGCGGATTCCTCCGCCATCACGACGGCTACCGCGACAACGGCTTTCCGAACGACCAGGGCGGCCAGCTGCGCGCCAACATCAAGCACTACATGGAAGACAGCTGGATGAAGTTCAGCGCGACCTATGTCGACGACCACAACGTGTTCTACCTGCCGATCCCGGTCGCCGATCCGCGCAATCCCTCGGTCTCGCTGAATCCGTATCTGGATTACTTCGAGGGAACGATGAACTCGCCGTCGCTGCGCAACGTCTCGCTCAAGTACCTGGATGCGGCCGGCGTCATGCACGGCCTGCGCCGGGATCTGGGCGACGGCCGCCACATGCGTTTCGGCAACATCGGCTTCCAGTACGAGAACACCGCCGGCGACTGGACCATCTCGTTCAAGTCCGGCTACACCAAGGGCAAGCTGAGCTTCGACGCGTTGTATTCGACGACCAATCCGGCCGATGGCAACACCTTCGCCAACAGCTACCTGGATCGGGCGCGGGCCGCGTTCGGTCCGAACGTCGCCCGGCTCGGCTATGCGCTGGCTGGCAGCCGCGGCACGGCGGCCTATGATCCCTACGGCGCCTCCGGACTGGTGATCTCCGCGCAGTACCGCGCGATCGAGTCGGACTTCTATTCGGCGCAGGCGGATCTGAGCGCGGCGCGCCGGTTCGAGACCGGCCTGGGCGCGCACGAGGTCAACTTCGGCATCTACACCGCCTTCTACGGCACCACCGCGTTCACCGCCTACCAGGACATGCTGCTGGAAGTCTCCGGCAAGCCGAGGACGCTGGATCTGGTCGCCTATTCGGCCGGCGGCGCGCCGCTGGGCTACGTGACCGACAACGGCGTGCTGCGCTACACCACCACGCTCAATGCCGGCGAGGTCGATGCGCGGATGCTGGCGATCTACGCCAACGACACCTGGGAAATCACCGACAAACTGAAACTGGACGGCGGCGTCCGCCATGAGAAATACAGCTACGACGGCTACGCGCAGGACACCGCCGCCGCGAACCTGGGCGATGCGACCACGCTGGCCGACGACGCCACCCGCCGCTTCAACGGCGCCACCCAGACCCACAACCTCAGCCCATCGGTCACCAACTGGACCGTCGGCCTGAACTACGACTTCCGTCCCGGCCTGGGCGCGTACGCGCGCGCCTCCCACGTGGAGATTCCACCGCAGTCCAGCGTGGCGCGCAGCATCAATCCGACCATCGTCAAGACCGCGACCGATCAGTACGAGCTGGGCCTGAAGGCGTCGTTCGGTACCTCGTACCTGTACCTGACCGCGTTCTACACCAAGTTCGATCCGCTCAATGCCTCGTTCGTGGCGTACAACCCGACCACCGGCCGCAACGACCAGTCGGTGCCCTTCATCGGCACCGCGGTGTCGAAGGGCGTCGAACTCGACGGCCTGTTCCGGGCCGCGGACTGGTTCGCGGTGGCGGGCGCGGTGACCTTCAGCGATCCGCAGTACAAGGATCTGCAGAACAACTCCGGCGCCGACCCCAGCGCGGTGAATGGCAACCAGATCGTCCGCGAACCCAAGTTCTACGGACACATCCGCCCGACCGTGAACTTCGACGCCGGCGATGGACAGATCGAGGCCTATCTCCGCTACGATGTGGTCGGCAAGGCCTATGTGGATCTCTTCAACCGCACGATGCTGCCGTCCTATCGGACCCTCGGTTTTGGCGTGTCCTGGAAGCGCGGCCCGTGGGGCGTGCAACTGGTGGGCGACAACCTGACCAACGAAGAGGGCCTGACCGAAGGCAACACGCGCACCGACGCGCTGTCCGGCCAGGGTACGAGCGAGGCCATCTACGGACGGCCGCTGTTCGGGCGCAACTTCCGCTTGGTCCTGAGCCGGAGCTGGTGATGCGCGTCGCGGGACTTCTGTGCCTGATGCTGGCGGTGGCCACACCCGGACTGGCCGCGACCGTGGAAGACGACGTGACCGCCGCGCTGGGCCAGCGCCTGTTCCCGGCGCTGACCGCGGTCGGTCGCGGCCAGGCGACCCCGGAAGTCCGCAGCCTGCTGGCCGCGCGCGAACGCCGGCAGGCGCAATGCGGCGACGATGCCGCCTGCAAGGTCGATGCCGCGCGCTGGAACCGCCAGGAGATCGACGCGATGGCGACGCTGGCGGCGCCGGGCCGTCCGCCGGAAGCGATCCGCCGCGAACTGGCCGGTCTCAATTCCATTCTCGAGGTCTACGGCAAGGGCGCGGCTTCGCGCTATCCGCGAATCGACGGACCGATGGGCGAGGCGGGCAGCCAGCGGCTGGCTGCCGACGTCGCCACCGCCGTGGCGATCAGCGAAGTCGGCCGCGGCGAGGCGGTCGCGTCGCTGGATGCCAGCATCGGCCTGGCGCTGGCGCTGATCGATGTCAACGACCGGCTCGACGCGATCGCATTCGAGCCCATCGAAGGTGGCCTCAACGCGGCCGCCTTCGCCCAGGCGAAAACGCTGGACTGGTCGCGCTACCGCTACACCGCGATCATCGTGCTGGGGGCCGGTCCGGAAGATCCGCTGACGCCGCTGAGCGCGCGCGGCAAGCTGCACGTGAAGGTCGCCGCGCAGCGCTACTTCGACGGACAAGCGCCCTTCATCATCCTCAGCGGCGCCGCCGTCCATCCACGCGGAACCCGCCATGTCGAGGCGGTCGAGATGCGCCGCGCGCTGGTGGAACGCTACGGCGTCCCCGAGCATGCGCTGGTGATCGAACCCTATGCCCGGCACACCACCACCAACCTGCGCAACGCCTCGCGCCTGTTGATGGCAATGAAGGCGCCGCCGGAGCGCGACGCGCTGGTGCTCAGCGATCCGAAGCACATCGACTATGTGGTGGGCGCGGAATTCACCGAACGCAACCGCACCGAACTGGGCTACCTGCCGGGCACGCTCGGCAAGCGCACCTCGCCGTTCGATGTGCCGTTCCGTCCCTCGCCGGAATCGGCGAAGGTGGATCCGCTGGATCCGCTGGATCCCTGAAGCACGGCCCGAAGCCCGGACGCCGCGCGCCCGCGTCGGGCGTGCGATCCGCTCAACGACCTCATCGTCCGATAGATGGCCATCGTGCAGAGCAGCGCGCCGAGCGCCGCCAACGCCGCCGAGCGGTCGAGCGCGAGCCCGTGATCGGCGGCCGGCGATCGCGCCACCGCCGGATCCAGCACCTGGCCCAGCATCAGCATCGACAGCGCGATGCCGAGCTTGGAAGCGAAGGTATAGATGCCGTAGGAAAAGGTATCCGCGCGCACCGAGGTCCGTTCGTGATGGCGGTGAATCAGGTTGGCGGCCGTGCCCCAGAGCAGCATGGTGCAGCCGAACGAACCGCCGCCATACAGGAACGCGAAGGCGTTCAGTCCGAGATCGCCGGCGACGCCCGGCAGCGTGAACGCATGCGACAGGCCGATGCAGGCGACGGCGGACAGGCCGGCGGCCAGCAGGAAGGCCACATGCTCGCCACGCCGCGAGGCCAGTTGCTGGAACAGCGGCAGCAGCGCCAGCGTGCCGATGGAAAAGGCGATCAGCACGCCGGAGCGTGATGCCAGGTAAGGCATCATCCTGCCCATCACCGAGAGCAGGCCGGCGTTGACGAAGGTGGCGAGCAGCAGCATCGCCATGCCCTGCGGCAGGCGCGGGAAGCTGCCGCCGCGGACGGGCGCGATGGCGCCGTGAACGTCCGCGTCGGCGGGTTCGTCCACCGGTTTCCGGATGACGCGGGCCAGTCGCCAGGCGGAGAGCAGCGCCGGCGCGCACAGCAATGCGATGAACAGCGCGACGGATCCGCCGGAACGCGAGGCCGCCGGTTCGCCGACCAGCAGGTAGGCGGCGAAGGCCACCAGGATGCGCGCGCCGCCGCCGAGAAAGTAACGCCCGGCCGACAGTTGCAGCACTTCCCGGTTGTCGCGCGCCAGCACCGAGGTCAGCGCGTTCTGGGGAACGTCGTAGAGCTTGTAGCAGAGCTGGAACACCAGCCCCGTGCCGAGCGCGTGGGCCACCGGCGACAGCGGCAGCGGCACCGAGAACAGCGCCATGAACGCCAGTGCCGAAACCAGCGCTCCCCATGCCTGCAGGCGGACGAGCCGGTGCGGCACGTCAGGCCCGCGTCCAATCAGCCAGCCCGCCACCGGATCGGCCAGCGCGCCGAACAGCATCAGCGCCATCGTCAGCAGGCCCATCGTCTGCGGCGGCAGCTGGAGATGCTGGGTCAGGAAGTAGGCGAACAGCAGATCGTAGGCGTGCCAGACCAGGCTCTTTCCGCCGTGCGCGGCCAGGTAATCACGGAACGGCTTGGGCATGACGACTTCTGCAAGGGGCGGGCTTGGGCGCGCGGGCGCGGACATGGACCGTCCAGGCGGTCCGGGGCGCAGTTATAGAGCCGTGACACTACGTGTTCATTTCAATCATGGCGCCGTCATGCGCGCCACCCGCCAGCGTGGTCGCCGGACGACCGCAACAGGATTTGCGACTGGGTGAAACGTTCCCGTAACCGGGCTGGCGGAAGATTCTCCCCGCAGCGACGAGGCTCCCTCTCTCCCTCCCCGTCGCTTGCGAAGCCCGGCTTTCATGCCGGGCTTCGCTTTTGGGGCCTTGGCAAACGAGCGTGCCGGCCTGTTCATGCGGCGTGCGGAACGGATGCCCGGCTCGCGGCATGGCCGGAACGCCGGACGACCCGCCATGGCCAGGTGAAACATCTGATGTCGGCCGAGCCTCCCGACAAAGCGGGAAAAGCGCGCGCGGGTTTGTGCGCACATCGTCGCCGGAGACGACGGAATCCGCCAAGACCCAGGCGAAAAGCCCTTCCTAGACTCGGTGAACCGCCGCGTGCGGGTGGGCGGGCGTATCGGCAAGACCGCGCCGGCTCGGAATCACGGACGCGGCGACCGACGGCAATGAAGTACCTGGGGAGGGACGGCATGCAGCAAGGCAAGTTCAAACGAAATCTTTCCGTGGTGGACCTGACCCTGATCGGGCTCGGTGCCATCTTCGGATCCGGCTGGTTGTTCGCGGCCAGCCACGTGGCATCGATTGCCGGACCCGCCGGCATCTACTCCTGGCTGCTCGGCGGCGTGGCGGTGCTGCTGCTGGGGTTGATCTACTGCGAACTCGGCGCCGCCTTGCCGCGCGCGGGCGGCATCATCCGCTACCCGACCTTCTCGCATGGCCCGCTGCTGGGCTATCTGATGGGACTGATCACGCTGATCGCGTTCTCCAGCCTGATCGCCATCGAGGTCGTGGCATCCCGGCAGTACGCGGCGGCCTGGTTTCCGTGGATGAACAAGCCCGGCTCCGGCGACGCCAGCCTGGCCGGCTGGTGCGTGCAGTTCGCGCTGCTGTGCCTGTTCTTCCTGCTGAACTATTTCAGCATCCGTACCTTCGCGCTGGCCAACAACATCATCAGCGTGTTCAAGTTCGTCGTGCCGCTGCTGGTGATCGGCGTGCTGGCCCTGCATTTCCGGCCGGACAACCTGACCGATCACGGATTCGCGCCATTCGGCATGGCCGGCGTGGGTGCGGCGATATCCGGCGGCGGCATCATCTTCGCCTACCTGGGACTGACACCGATCATCTCGGTGGCCAGCGAGGTGCGGAATCCGCAGCGGACCATTCCGATCGCGCTGCTGCTGTCGGTGCTGCTGTCGACGCTGATCTACGTGCTGTTGCAGGTGGTGTTCCTGGGCAGCGTGCCGACATCCGCATTGACACAGGGCTGGGGACCGATTGGCGGTGAATACTCGCTGCCATATCGCGACATCGCGCTGGCGCTGGGTGCCGGCTGGCTGGCGGTGCTGGTGGTGTCCGACGCCATCGTTTCGCCCAGCGGCACCGGCAACATCTACATGAACGCCACGCCGCGCGTGATCTATGGCTGGGCCCGGACCGGCACTTTCTTCCGGTTGTTCACCCGGGTCGGCGTGTCGTCGGGCATCCCGCGTCCGGCGTTGTGGCTGACCTTCGCGCTCTCGGTGTTCTGGACGCTGCCGTTTCCTTCCTGGGAAGCGATGATCAACGTGGTGTCCGCCGCGCTGATGATGAGCTACGCCGTCGCGCCGGTCACCGCCGCCGCGCTGCGCCGCAGCGCGCCCGGCCTGGACCGGCCGTTCCGGGTGAAGGCGCTCAACGTGCTCGGTCCGCTCGCGTTCGTGGTGGCGTCCCTGATCGTCTACTGGTCCGGCTGGTCCACCGTGTCCTGGCTGCTGGGATTGCAGGTGCTGCTTTACCTGATCTACCTGGCCTGCGCGCGCCTGATGCCGTCGAGGCAATGGCCACTGCGCGCGCAGATCCGTTCTTCGCTGTGGCTGATCGGTTTCTACCTGATGATGATCGGCGTGTCGTGCCTGGGTTCGTTCGGGGGGCGCGGCCTGCTCGCGTATCCCTGGGACACCGTGACGGTGACGGGCGTCGCGCTGCTGGCCTACTACTGGGGCGCGGCCACCGGCCTGTCCGCCGCGCAACTGGATCTGGGCGCGGAGGACGATCAGTAGCCGGCGTCGCGCGGCGGTCCGCGATCAGGCGCTGGCGGTCGGCACCGTGCGCGGGTGCCGGCCCAGCGCACGGTAATCGCGCGGGGTCATGCCGACGGTGGCCTTGAACTGGCGGGTGAACGCGCTCTGGTCGGCGAAGCCGCAGGCCTGGCCGATGCTGGCAACGCTGGCGTCGTCCTGCAAAAGGCGCATGGCGGTCTCGATGCGCAGCTTGGTCAGCATCTGCTGCGGGGTGAGCTGGAAAACGCGGCGGAAATGCCGCTCCAACTGGGCGACCGACAGACCCGCCAGTTCCGCCAGCGCGGTGATGCGGATGTTCTCGCCATGATGCTCCTGCATGTGATCCACCACGGTCATCAGGCGTGGAAAGGTGGAATGGCGATTGTCCGGTTGGCCGAGATCGCGCGAGATGCCGATCAGCCCGACGATGGCGCCGGCCTGCATCACCGGCCGCTTGAAGGTGAGCGCCCAGCCCGGCATGCGGTTGGGAAACAGGTGGACCTCCAGCTGGTTCTCGATGATCTCGCCGTGCAGCACGCGCAGATCCTGTTGCTGGTAGCTGTCGCCGAAGCGTTGCGGGAACACCTCCACCGCGGTCCTGCCGAGCACGTCGGCGCGCTGTTTGCGACCCAGCCGGCGCATCAGGGTGAGATTGCAATGGGTATACCGGCCCTGCGCGTCCTTGATGAAGAACACCACGTCCGGCAGCGCGTCGTAGAGCGCCTGCAATTCCCCGGACGGAATGTCGATGTCGAATGGCATGGGCACGGAACTCCGGTAGCGGAAGGCGGAATCGCCGCGGCGGACAAAACGCGGAACGCATGCATCCACGCATCACCAGGATGCGCACCGCATGGGCGAACCGGCTGTATTCGGCATCCGCCGCGGTACCGAACCGGTAACGCGGCGACGGTTTGTCCGCGCTCGCTGCGGATACCTGTCCGCCTCTCCGAAAAGCACGATAGCAGTGATCCGCGTCGATATGTCAAAGCCGGCCGGCAGGAGAAAAAATGCTGCGGTGCACCGTCCCGGCCTTTCCGGAATCATGCCGAATTCCGCATCGGCACCGGACATTGCCGGCTATCCGCTGCCGGCGCGCGGATGAAAGCATGGTGGCCATGCAGACACTCGACGTCATCGATTCGCACACCGCCGGCGAGCCCACCCGGGTGGTCGTGGCCGGCTTTCCCGATCTCGGCGGTGGTGATCCGGCGGCGCAACTGCGCCGCTTCCGCCAGGATTTCGATCGCTGGCGCAGCGCCACCGTCTGCGAGCCGCGCGGCTCCGATACGGTGGTGGGAGCGCTGCTGTTGCCACCGACCGAGCCGGACGCGGCGGCGGGCGTCATCTTCTTCAACAATGTCGGCTACCTGGGCATGTGCGGACACGGCACCATCGGCGTGGTGCGGACCCTGCACGCGCTGGGGCGGTTGGCGCCGGGCGCGCATCGCCTGCAGACGCCGGTGGGCACCGTGGGCGTGGAACTGCACGCCGATGGCCGGGTGTCGGTGGACAACGTGGAGAGCTACCGGCTGGCCGCCGACGTCGCGGTGGACGTGCCGGGTCATGGCCGCGTGCGCGGCGACATCGCGTGGGGCGGCAACTGGTTCTTCATCACCGCGCAGACGCCCTTGCCGCTGATGCTGCGCCACCAGCGCGAGCTGACCGCCTATAGCGAAGCCATTGGCAACGCCTTGCGGAAGTCGGGCATCACCGGTGCCGACGGAGCGGAGATCGATCACATCGAACTCAATGCGCCGGCCGACGACGGCAGCGGTGTGATCGCCAACTTCGTGCTGTGTCCCGGACTGGCCTACGACCGCTCGCCCTGCGGCACCGGCACCAGCGCCAAGATGGCGTGCCTGGCCGCCGACGGCAAACTCGCCGAGGGCGAAACCTGGATTCAGCAGGGCATCCTCGGCACCCGTTTCGAAGGCCGCTACCGGCGCGGTACGCGCGGCATCCTGCCGCGGATCACCGGCGAGGCGTTCCTCACCGCGAAGGCGCAACTGTGCATCGACGACTCCGATCCCTTCGCATGGGGCATCGGCGCGGCAGGTGACGGCGCCAGGTGAACACGTTCGATCTCATCGTCGTCGGTGCCGGCATGGTCGGCACGGCCTGCGCCGATTCCGCTTGCGCGGAGGGACTGAAGGTGGCGCTGGTCGAGCCGGGGCCGATCGGCGGCGGCGCGACCGCGGCGGCGATGGGGCATCTGGTGGCGCTGGACGAGGATCCGGCGGAGCTCGCGCTGGCGGCATACTCGTTGTCGTTGTGGGAGGAATTCCCGGATCTGCGCGCGGCCGAATTCAGTCGCTGCGGCACGATCTGGGTGGCACGCGACGAACGGGATCTCGAACGCGTGGCGCCCAAAATCGCGCGCCTGGCCGCCGCCGGCATCCAGGCCGAAGCCCTGGACGCCGCGCGCTTGCGGGCGCTGGAACCGCATCTGTCGGCGGGACTCGCGGGCGGCCTGCGGGTCGGGCGCGAGGCGGTGGTGTACCCGCCGCGCGCGGCGCGTTGCCTGGTCGATCGCGCCCAGGCGCGTGGCCTGCGGCTGTTCCTCGGCCGCCGTGCCCAGGCTCGGTTCGACAGCGGCGTGGTGCTGGATGACGGCACCCGCCTGCACGGGGCGGTGCTGGTGGCGACCGGATGCGCGGCGCCGGCGTTGCTGCCCGGCCTGCCGGTGCGTCCGCGCAAGGGGCATCTGGTGATCACCGATCGCCATCCCGGACGGGTCCATCATCAACTGCTGGAACTGGGCTATGCCGATTCCGCGCACGGCAACGCGGCCAGCAGCGTGGCCTTCAACGTGCAACCGCGTCCCACCGGGCAACTGCTGATCGGCTCTTCCCGCGAGGAAGGCGTGACCGAACCGGGCGTGTCCGCGGCAATGCTGCAGCGCATGCTGGCGCGCACGCTGGACTACCTGCCCATCCTGCGATCCGCGCAGGTCATTCGCGTGTGGACCGGATTCCGCCCGGCCACGCCGGACGGCCGTCCCTATCTTGGACGGATGCCCGGCGCGCGCGATCTGTGGGTGGCGGCCGGACACGAAGGCTTGGGCATCACCACCGCGCTGGGCAGTGCGCGGCTGCTGATGGATCTGTTCCTGGGACGCGAACCGGCGATCGATCCGACGCCATATTCGCCCGCACGGGCGGCACCATGAAGGGCGAGGTGCGCGTGCGGGTCAACGGCAAGCCGGTGGACGTGCCGGCCGGTTGCAGTGTGGCGGCGGCGATCGCGCGGGCTGGTGTGGCATCGACGCGTTGTTCGGTCGATGGCCAGCCGCGCGCGCCGCTGTGCGGCATGGGCGTGTGTTTCGAATGCCGGGTGCGGATCGACGGCCTCGACCAGCGTCGTGCGTGCATGACGCCGGTGCGCAACGGCATGCGGGTGGATACCAATGGCTGAGCGCGTTCGCGAATACGACGTGCTGATCGTGGGCGCAGGGCCGGCGGGCCTGGCCGCGGCGGCGGCGGCGTGCCGCCATGGTGCGCGGGTGGGCCTGGTGGATGCGCAGGCCACGCCGGGTGGTCAGGTCTGGCGGCACGCGGTCGGCCAGACCGCCACGCCCGCGGCCGAACGCCTGCGCCAGGCATGCGCCGCCGGCGTTGGCTGGCATGCACAGACCCAGATCGTCGCCGTCGATGGCCAGGCCCGTGAACTGTTGGCCGAGGATTCTTTGGGCGCGTTGCGCCTGGGATTCCGCACGCTGGTTCTCGCCACCGGTGCGCGCGAACTGCTGCTGCCGTTTCCCGGCTGGACGCTGCCGGGCGTGACCGGCGCGGGCGGGGCGCAGGCGCTGGCCAAGCAGGGCGTTCCCCATGCGGGACGCCGGATCGTGGTCGCCGGGCGCGGCCCGCTGCTGCTGGCCGCGGCGGACACCCTGCAGCATCACGGTGCGCGGGTGGTCGCCCTGTGCGAACGAACCCCGCGCGATCGCCTGTGGCGTTTCGCGGCCGGATTGCCGCGCTGGCCGGGCAAGGCCGCGCAGGCGATCGCGCTGCGCCTGCGGCTGGCGCGCGTGCCGTACTGGCACGACAGCGAAGTGCTGGCCGCGCACGGCGACGGACGCGTGGAAGCCGTGGACATCCGCCGTGGCCGCGAACGCCTGCGCATCGCCTGCGACGGTGTGGCAGTCGGTTACGGACTGGTGCCCAACATCGATCTGGCGCAGTCGCTGGGCTGCGTGCTGGAGTCCGCATGGGAACCGGCGCCACGGCATCCGCGCGTGCGGGTGGACGCGAATCAGCAGACCAGCGTCGCCGGCATTTATGCCGCCGGCGAAGCCTGCGGCATCGGCGGCCGCGACAGCGCGCTGCTGGAAGGCGAAATCGCCGGCCACGCGGCGGCGGCCGGCGCGGATGCCGTCCCGGAATCGCTGCGCCGCCGGCAACGGCACGCGCGTGCGTTCGCCGACTGGCTGCAACGCCATTTCGAGCCCGACGCGCCGGTATGGCCGGCGATCGCACCGGACACGGTGGTGTGCCGCTGCGAGGACGTCACCCTGGAACGATTGCAGCGGTTTACCGACGCGCGTGACGCCAAGCTGGCCACCCGCTGCGGCATGGGCGCGTGCCAGGGCCGCATCTGCGGTACCGCGCTCACCGAATTGGGGCTGTTCGCCGGCCCCATCTCCACCGGGGACCGCCGTCCCCCCGTGTTTCCGGCCCGCATCGACACGCTGGCCGACTTTTCCGTTCCTACCCAGACAGGTGCATCACCATGAATCCGAGCCAATTCCTGCGCGGCGTACTGCCCGCCATCACCACGCCTTTCACGGAAGACGGCAGCGTCGATCATGCCTTCCTGGCCGAACATGCCCGGACGCTGGTCGATGCCGGCTGTACGGCGCTGGTGCCGCTGGGATCGCTGGGCGAGGCCGCGACCCTGGGCTTCGACGAGAAGATCGCGATCATCCGCACCCTGGTCGCGGCGGTCGGCGATCGCGCGCCGATCGTGCCCGGCATCGCCGCCCTGTCCACCGCCGAGGCGGTGCGGCTGGCGCGTGCGGCGAAGGAGGCCGGCGCGGGCGGGATGATGGTCCTGCCGGTCTACGTCTACACCAGCGACTGGCACGAAGCTTCCGCGCATGCGCGCGCGGTGCTGGAAGCGGTGGACCTGCCGGCCATCATCTACAACAACCCGATCGCCTACCGCACCGACATCACCCCCGAGCAGATCGCGGAACTGGCCCGCGATTACCCGCACGTGCACGCGGTGAAGGAATCCTCCGGCGACGTGCGCCGCTTCGCCGCCATCAAGGAACTGACCGGCGACAAGCTGGTGCTGCTGGTGGGCATGGACGATGCGATCGTGGAAGGCATCTCGATGGGCGCCGAGGGCTGGATCGCCGGCCTCGTCAATGCCTATCCGCGCGAGTCCGTGCGCCTGTTCGAGCTTGCCCGCGATGGCGGCTATGCGGCCGCGCGCGAACTCTACGAATGGTTCCTGCCGCTGCTGCGGCTGGACACGGTCGCCAAGTTCGTCCAGCTGATCAAGCTGGTGCAGGCGCAGGTCGGCATGGGCAGCGAACGCGTGCGCGCGCCGCGCCTGCCGGTGGAAGGCGCCGAACGCGAAGCGGCGCTGGCGGTCATCCGCCATGCCGCCGCCAACCCGCCGCGGCAGTCATGAGCGGGCCGGCGGCGCCGGTCCTGCTGGCCGGCCAGTGGCGGCATAGCCTGGAGGGGCCCGGTGAGAATGGAGCGGGCGCGAATGGAACCGGCGAAAATGGATCCGGCGCAAATGGATCCTGCACGTTCCAGGCCGATGATCCGGACAGCGGCGAGGCCTTCGGCACCCCCTATCCGATCAGCGGTGAACGGGATCTGGAAACGGCGATCGCGTCGGCCTGCGCCGTCGTGGACGAGCTCGCCGCCGCGGATCCGGCCGCCATCGCGGATTTCCTGGAGCGCTACGCCGACGCCATCGAGGCGAACCGCGAATCGCTGGCGGCGCTGGCGCAACGGGAAACCGGGCTGCCGGTTTCGCCGCGTTTCCTCGATGCCGAGATTCCGCGCACCTGCGGCCAGTTGCGACTGGCCGCCGAGGCGGCGCGAAACCACGCCTGGACCCTGCCGACCATCGACACCCGCAATGGCCTGCGCGCGTGGCTGGCGCCGCTCGGCAAGCCGGTGCTGGTACTGGGGCCGGGCAACTTTCCGTTCGCGTTCAACGCGATTTCCGGCAGCGACTTCGCTTCCGCGCTGGTGGCGCGCACACCGGTGATCGCCAAGGCGCATCCCGGCCATCCCGGTACCAGCGAGCAACTGGCACGGCTGGCCCACGAGGCGCTGCTCGCCAGCGGGTTGCCCGCCGCCAGCGTGCAGATGCTGTATCAGTTGCCGGAAGCGCTTGGCCTGCGCGCCGCCGGCGATGCCCGGATCGGCGCGGTCGCGTTCACCGGCAGCCGCGCCGCCGGCATCGCCCTGAAGCGTGCCGCGGACGCGGCCGGGGTGCTGTTCTACGGTGAGCTCTCCAGCATCAACCCGGTGCTGATGCTGCCGGGCGCACTGGCCGAACGCGCGGAGACGCTGGCGCAGGAACTACTGTCCTCCTGCACGCTGGGCGCCGGCCAGTTCTGCACCAACCCGGGGCTGGTGCTGGTGCCCGAAGGCAATGATGGCGATGTCTTCGTCGACGCCGCGCGCCGCGGTTTCGCCGAGGCGCCGGAGGGCCTGCTGCTGTCGCGCGGCGGCCAGCGCCATCTGCGCGCCGCCGTGGAGGCGTTGATCGCGGCGGGCGCCGTGCCGCTGGCCGGTGGCGGTGTTGCCAGCGGTGGCGGCTTCCGCTGCCGTCCCGCGCTGCTGACCGTGGATGGCGACCGTTTCCTCGCCGCCGTGGACGCGCTCCAGCGGGAGGCCTTCGGCCCCGTCACGCTGCTGGTGCGCACACGCGACCCCGCGCAGATGGAAGCCGTCATCCGCGCGCTGGAAGGCCAGCTGACCGGCACGATCTACCTGGCCGGCGACGGTAGCGACGCCGATCTCTGGCGGCGGCTAGCGCCGCCGCTGCGCGCGAAAGTAGGGCGCCTGATCGCCAATCGCATGCCTACCGGCGTGGCGGCCAGCGCGGCGATGAACCACGGCGGCCCCTGGCCGAGCGCGAGCCACCCCGGCTTCACCTCGGTCGGGATGCCGGGCGCGATCAGGCGCTTCGCAGCCCTGCACAGCTACGACCACGTGCCCGATGCGCTGTTGCCCGCGCCATTGCGGAACCGCAACCCCGGACGCATGCCGAGACTCGTCGATGGCAGCTGGACCGATCGCGATCTGGAGGTGCCGGAATGATGGCGCAGATTGGCCATCTCTCGCCGATGCAGGCGACCGGAATGCTGCAACCATGGGAACGGCGTGCCACGCCCATCGCCGCGCAGGAGTACCTGCAGCGAATCGAACGCGCGCGTGCGCTGATGCGGGCGCGGGGCGTGGATGCGCTGCTGGTCGGCGCGGGCGCCTCGCTGCGATATTTCTGCGGGGTTCCCTGGAGCGCGAGCGAACGGCTGGTGGCCCTGTTGATTACCGGGAATGGCTTGCCGGTGATGATTTGTCCTGCATTCGAAGCCGGTTCGCTGGAGGCGGTGCTGAAGATTCCGGTCGAACTCCGCCTGTGGGAAGAAGACGAGGATCCCTGCGCGCGTGTGGCCCAGGCGATGAAGGATCGTGGCGCCCGCACGCTGGCGCTGGATCCGGCCGCCGCCTTCGCGATTCATCATGGCCTGTGCGAACACCTCGACGCGCGCCGCATCTGCGAGGCGAGCGGGATCATCGACGGCTGCCGGATGTGCAAGTCGCCCGCGGAACTGGCGCTGATGCAGCAGGCCTGCGACATGACCCTGCACGTGCACCGGCTGGCGGCCGGCATCGCCCGCGAAGGCACCACCAGCGCCGAACTGGTGCGCTTCATCGACGACGCTCACCGCGCGCTGGGCGCCGATGCCGGTTCCACGTTCTGCATCGTCCAGTTCGGCCATGCGACCGCGTTTCCACATGGTGTGCCGGGCGTGCAGTCGCTACGCGAAGGCGATCTGGTCCTGATCGACACCGGTTGCAGCGTGCAGGGCTACCACTCCGACATCACCCGCACCTGGATCCACGGCCGCACCAGTGACGAACAGCGTCGTATCTGGGATCTGGAACAGGCCGCGCAGGCGGCGGCGTTCGCGGCGGTGCGCCCGGGCGCATCCTGCGAAAGCGTGGACCGGGTGGCGCGACGGGTACTGGAGGCGGGGGGACTGGGACCGGACTATCGTTTGCCGGGACTGCCGCACCGTACCGGGCACGGCTGTGGCCTGTCCGTGCATGAAGCGCCCTACCTGGTGCGCGGGAACCCCACCGCGCTGCAACCCGGCATGTGTTGCAGCAACGAACCGATGATCGTGGTGCCCGGACACTTCGGCGTACGCCTGGAAGATCACTTCCACGTCACCGAGGACGGCGCGCGCTGGTTCACGCCGCCTTCGCCAGCGATCGACCAGCCGTTTGCCTGAGGGAACGACTGGAACGACGGGTCGTGATGCGGGACCATGGAGCGCCGCGGGCGCGAGACCTCGGCGCTTGCCCGGAGAGGGTCCCATGCGAAACATCCTGTTCTGGTGCTGTCTGGTTCCGTTCGTGGCGCTGGCATCCGATGACCCGGCGAGACCGGCCCGCGTCCAGATAAGCGAGGGGCCGGACGGTTATCGGCTGACCGTGGACGGCCATCCATTCCTGATCCGTGGCGCGGGACTGGCGGATGGCAACCAGGAAGAACTCGCCGCGCGCGGTGGAAACTCCTTCCGCACCTGGAGCACCGGCACGGATCGTGCCAGGGTGGTCGGCATGCTGGATCGGGCGCGGCGCAACGGCCTGATGGTAGCGATGGGCATCGAGGTCGCGCGGGAACGTCATGGCTTCGACTACGGCGACACAGCGGCGGTGGAAAGGCAGTGGAAACGCGTCCGCGAGGAGGTACGTCTCTACCGGAATCATCCCGCCGTGCTGATGTGGGTGGTCGGCAACGAACTGAACCTCGAATCCCGCGATCCGCGGGTATGGGACGCCGTCAACGACTTGGCGGTCATGATCCATCGCGAGGATCCCCATCATCCGGTGATGACCACGCTGGCGGGATTCGACCCGGATTTGATGGAGCTGATCAGGACGCGCACGCCGGCCCTGGACCTGATCGGGATCCAACTGTACGGAGATATCGTGGATCTTCCCGCGAAGCTTGAACGCAGCCGCTGGATGGGACCTTACGTCGTCACCGAATGGGGACCGACCGGACATTGGGAAAGCCCGCAGACCGACTGGGGCGCTCCCATCGAGGGCGATGCGTCGCGGAAGGCGGCATGGCTCCAGGAACGCTACCAGCGCGTGATTGCGCGCGATACCCGCCAGGGGCTGGGTTCCTACGTGTTTCTCTGGGGCAACAAGCAGGAACGGACGCCGACCTGGTACGGCCTGTTCCTGGCGAGCGGGGAGAGCACGCCAGGGGTGGACACGATGCAATACCTGTGGACCGGCCAATGGCCACGTAACCGGGCGCCATCGATAACGCCGATCACCCTCGATGGAAAGGAAGCGGAGCGCAGTGTCGTGCTGCGGCCGGGGCAATCGGTCGAAGCACGAACCGCGAGCATGGATCCGGATGGCGATGCGATCTCGTTCCGCTGGCAGGTCCGGGAGGAGAGCAGGGCGACTTCGATTGGCGGCGATGCCGAAGCCTTGCCGCCCGAGGTCGCCGTCGATTTCCGCAAGGATGGGCGCGGCGGGGCGTCTTTCCATGCGCCCGCGCGCACCGGCAACTACCGTCTGTTCGTGGAAGTCCACGATGGACGCGGGCACGCGGCGCACGCGAATTTCCCGTTCCGGGTGGAAGAGCGTGCCACGACGCCATGACGAAGGGTCAGGTGCGAGGCAATGTTGACAGCGCTGTCATCTGGCTGCTAAACCATGCCGCGGGTCGGGGCGCGCAGTTCACGCATCGCGGCGGTGGCCCTGGCGGGGCCGGCGCGGCACGCGGTCGCTTTCCGTAGCCGGTCGCCGGCATCGTGCAAGGGCGGACACCAACTATGCGCACTCGGATTGAAGACGTGGCGGCGGCGGCGGGGGTCTCGATGAAGACCGTTTCCCGCGTGCTGAATCATGAGCCCAACGTGCGCGAAGAAATGCGCCAACGGGTGATGCGGGCCGTGGAGGCGCTGCAGTACCGGCCCAATCTTTCCGCGCGCAGCCTGGCGGGACAGCGGTCCTATACCGTGGCCCTGATCTACAACAATCCCTCCCGCAACTATCTGATGGAAGTGCAGAGCGGCATGCTGGAAGCCTGCCGTGCCAACCACTACAACCTGGTGCTGGCGCCGGTCGGGGCATTGCGCCAGCAGAGATCGACGGATCTCAAGGTCGTGTTCGAGAACTTCGCGCCGGATGGCGTGGTGCTGATTCCGCCACTGACCGATGATGCCGCCGTGCTGGCGCATCTGGAAACGCATGGCGTGCCTTTTGCCTGCATCGCGCCGAAACACCCGCAGGAACGAATCGGCGTGATGATGGAGGAAACCGTGGCCGTCATCGAATTGATGCAGGGATTGATTGCGCTGGGGCATCGCCGCATCGGGCATATCAAGGGCCCGGCTTCCCACGGGGCCTGCCAATGGCGCTACCGCGGTTTTCAGCAGGCGTTGCGGGCAGCGGGCATCGAAGAGGATCCCGATCTGGTGGTGCAGGGTGAATTCTCCTTCGAGTCGGGCATCGAAGGCGCGCAGCGCCTGCTGGATCTGGCCCATCCGCCGACGGCCATCTTCGCGGCGAACGACGACATGGCGGCGGGCTGCATACGCGTGGCCTCCCAGCGCGGATTGCGCGTTCCCGCGGATCTCTCCGTCTGCGGATTCGACGACACCCCCATTGCCCGGCACATCCATCCCGCATTGACCACGGTGCGCCAGCCGACCTCCGAGATGGGACGGATGGCGACCCTGGAATTGCTGGCGCGGATCCGTTCACCCGACGCGGGCCGCATGGTGCGTGTGGATCACGAAGTGCTGTTCCGTGAATCGACTGGGCGTCCGCCGCGCCGGCGTTGAGCGCGTTGCTTCGCTCATGTCCGCATCGGACATGGGCAGGACATTCGTGGACAAACAGGTGCCCGCGCGCCGCGACGGGCCGATCGCGCGCACGGCCATCACCGCTGTCTGCACACCTGTGCAGAAAACAAGATGCGCCCCGGTGCAAGAAAAAGTTCGTCATTCCACGTAGGTGGAAAACGATTTCAGTTGCGCCGCACAAATCGCGAAATGGCTTAAAACAAGCCTTTTTTTGCCAATATCGAGTTGATTCAAGGAAAAGTTGACAACGCTGTCAATCGGGCGTCCAATTCGGCGCCAGCAGAGGTGAATGCTATCGATTGAGCAAAACGCGCGTCGTGCGGTTCGTGAATTCCCGGGGAGGAAGATCCATGAAGCAGGTGCAGTTCGTTCCGAAGAAGAAGCTCCTGACATCGGCACTGTTGCTGGTGATGACCAGTCCGGCGTGGTCGCAGGAGAGCGCGCCGCCGCAGCAGGAAGAAGCGCAGGCGGCACCGCCACAGACAGACCCCGCCACGCTCGACACCGTCACGGTCACCGGTATCCGCGGCAGTTTCATGTCGTCGATGAACCTGAAACGCGACTCGCGGGGCGTGGTCGACGGCATCGTCGCCGAGGACATCGGCAAATTTCCCGATACCAACCTCGCCGAATCCCTGCAGCGCATCAGCGGCGTGTCCATCGACCGCTCGCTGGGCGAGGGTTCCAAGGTCACCGTGCGCGGCGTGGGACCGGACTTCAATCTCGTGCTGTTGAACGGCAGGCAGATGCCGGGCGGCTTGCTGGGGGCCGGCGGCGCGGGTGTTTCCAATTCGCGCGCCTTCGATTTCGCCAACCTGGCTTCCGAGGCGATCAGCGCCATCGAGGTCTACAAGACCGCGCGCTCGGACACGCCCAGTGGCGGCATCGGCGCGACCATCAACATCAAGACCGCGCGCCCGCTCGACAATCCCGGCCTGGTCGCCAATGTCGGCATCAAGGCGGTCAACGACACCACGGTGGACAACCTGCCGCGCACCTTCAAGGGCGAATCGGTGACGCCCGAAATATCGGGCATCTTCAGCAACACCTTCGCCGACGGCAGGTTCGGCGTGGCGTTGTCGGCCAGCTACCAGGAGCGGGATTTCGGTTTCAGCCAGGCGTCGGTCGCCAATGGCTGGGCCAAGTTCCGCGGCGACGACACCACCAGCTGGAACCGGCTGCCGCAACCGGGTGAGCCGAACTCCGAACTCATCACCAACCGGCCCGGACCCAACGACGTCTATTCGCGCCCGCAGAACACCGGGTACAGCGTCAATGGCGTCCAGCGCCAACGCACCAACGGCCAGCTGGTCCTGCAATGGGCGCCCACCGATCGGGTGACCACCACGCTGGACTACACCTACTCGGAGAACAAGATCCAGCAGCAGCGCAGCGAGCTGTCGGTCTGGTTCAACTACCAGCCGGGCGAAAGCACCTGGACCGACGGCCCGGTGTCGGCGCCGACGTCCTACTCCGAGTTCACTTCGGGAACGGCGGACGTGGCGATGGGCGGTGCCCAGTTCGCGACCAAGAGCGAGAACAAGTCGCTGGGATTCAACGTCGAGTGGGAAGTCAACGACTCGCTGGACCTGGAATTCGACTATCACGACTCCACCGCCGAGACGATGCCGGACAGCCCCTACGGTTCGGCCGGCGTGCTGGCGGCGGCCGCGTTCGTGCGCGGCACCACCACCGTGGACTACAGCCGTCCGCTACCGATCGTGCACATGGAATTTCCCAATGGCGGGGTTGAGCCGTCGCGGGCGCTGGTGACCGGTTCGGTCTTCCACAACAGCTACACCAAGTCGGAAGTGGAGCAGGGCCAGATCAAGGGCCGCTTCAAGTTCGGCGACTATTCCGGACTGGATTTCGGTGTCGCCTCGACCGAGGTGCAGAACCGCACGGCCTACGGCTACATGCAGCGTGATACCTGGGGCGGCGTCGGGCAGCCGGGCGACTACGACGACGACATCTGGTACGCCGACGACATGTCGCGCTACTTCGACAGTTTCTCCAATCACGGGGACCCGCGCTGGAGCAGCCGGTTCCTGGTGTTCGATTTCGAGCGCCTGCGCCAGCGTGCGGCCCAGGTCGGCGACGCGGACAACCCGGCCTGCCCGACCTGCTACGTGGCGCCGGACGAGTTCACCCGCGACATGCGCACGACCGAGAAGTCGAAGAGCGCATTCCTGCAATGGACCACCACCTGGGACTGGAAGGTGCCGATCCATGCGGCCGTCGGCGTCCGCTACGAGAAGACCGACGTGGAATCCACCGCGCTGGTCCCGATCGGCCAGACCATCACCTGGCTTTCCGCCAACGAGATGGTCGTGAACTATGGCGAGGCCGGTTTCACCCGGCTGGAAGGCGACTATGCCTACTGGCTGCCCAATCTCGACCTGAGCGCGGACCTGAGCGAGAACATGGTGCTGCGCGCCAGCTACGGCCGGACCATCGGCCGGCCCGGCTGGGAGCAGATCCAGGGCGGCAAGACCATCGCCAACATCGTGCGCGTGGACGGTGGCGACGGCAGCCAGGGCAACCCGGCGCTCAAGCCGCTGGTGTCGGACAACTTCGACGTGTCGTTCGAGTGGTACTACGGCGAGGCGAGCTTCGTGTCGCTGGGCTACTTCCGCAAGAACATCGACAACTACATCGGCACCAGCCAGGTGGCCGACACCTCCTTCGGCCTGCACACGCCGGTGGGCGGCACTTACTGGAACAACGCGATCGCGGCCGGATGCCCGGCCACCGACATGGTCTGCATCCGCAACTACATCTTCCGTAACCATGACGGCGACCCGGGAGTGACCCACACCGGCACCAACAGCAACGGCGAGGAAACCGGCAACATCGTCGGACAGCCAGGGGATCCGGTCGCCAGTTTCGACATCACGGTGCCGGCCAACCAGAAATCGGCCTCGCTGGATGGCTGGGAATTCAACATCCAGCACATGATCGAGGACACCGGTTTCGGCATCGCGGCCAACTACACCATCGTCAATTCCAGCCTGACCTACGACAACTACAACCTCGGCGAACAGTTCGCGCTGGAGGGACTCAGTGATTCGTTCAACGTCGTGGGTTTCTACGACAAGGACAAATGGCAGATACGGCTGGCGTACAACTGGCGCGACAAGTTCCTGTCGAGCCGTTTCGATGGCCAGGGGCCGAATCCGAACTACACCGAGCCCTACGGGCAACTGGACGCCAACATCAGCTACCAGTTCAACGACCACCTGAGCCTGAGCCTGGAAGGCATCAACCTGACCGACGAGACCCAGCGCGTCCATGGGCGGCACGTGAACCAGGCGTTGTGGGTCACCCAGAACGGACCACGCTACATGTTCGGGCTGCGCTACAAGTTCTGAAACCGTGCCCATGACGGGCCGGGCCGCCGGTGCGCGGCGGCCGGCCTATCATGGGCCAGCCCGGACAGCATGGTTCCCGCAATGCCCCGACACGCCCTGCTCAACAACATCGATCACCGCGATCTGCGCATCGACATCCGCCGCGGCGAGGCGCTGGGCGACGCGCTCATGCTCGCGCCGATCTTCCCGGGCGAGTTCCGCGCCATCCAGCCGCACTATCCGATCGTGTTCCAGCGCCTGCAGGACGGTGGCTTCCAGCCGGTGGCGCTGTTCGGGTTCCAGCCGGGGCAGAACCTGTTCCTGGAAGGGGATGACTGGCAGGCGCCCTACCTGCCGCTGTCGGTGGAGCGGCAGCCGTTCCTGATCGGCGCCTCGGGCGGGGAACTGCTCATCCATGTGGATCTGGATCATCCCCGCGTCGGCGATCACGCGGGCGAAGCCGTGTTCCGCGAACATGGCGGAACCACCGACTATCTGGAGCGAATCAACTCCGTGTTGCTGGCGTTGCACGAGGGGCTCGCCGCCAACCCGGCGCTGTCGACCGCGTTGCTGGCGCATGGTCTGCTGGAATCGTTCGTACTCGATATCACCCTGGACGACGGCACGCCGTGCCGGCTGGCCGGCTTCCACACGATCCACGAGGAACGCCTGAAAGCGCTGGACGCCGGGGCGCTGGCCCGCCTGCATGCCGCCGGCCACCTGGAAGCGATCTACATGGCGATCGCCTCGCTCTCCAATTTTCGCGATCTCATCGCCAGGCTCAATCGCCGCCATGCTGCCCGCCGCTGAGCCCATCGAGGAAGCCGGTGGCATCGATCCACAGGCGCTGCCGGCGCGGCTGCTGGATTTGTCCCGACCGGTGGTCCTGCGCGGACTGGTTGCCCATTGGCCGATGGTCCAGGCAGCGCGGCGCTCGACGGAGGAGGCGATCGCGTACCTGAAGGGATTCGAGCGGCCCGGCGCGCCGCCGGTGGTGGCGACGGTGGGACCTCCGGACATCCGCGGCCGCTTCTTCTACGACGCGGATCTGCAGGGATTCAACTTCAGGCAGGAAAAGGTGCCGCTGGGCGTGGCACTGGATACGCTGCGCAAGTACCTGCCGGATCCGGCGCCGCCGGCCATCTACGTCGCCTCCACGACCCTCGATACCTGGCTGCCCGGATTCCGCGAACACAACGATCTCGGGCTCGGCGAGCGCGAGGCGCTGGCAAGCATCTGGATCGGCAACCGGACCCGCATCGCCGCGCATCAGGACGTGCCCGACAACCTGGCCTGCGTCGTAACCGGCCGGCGGCGCGTCACTTTGCTGCCGCCGGATCAGCTTGCGAACCTGTACGTGGGGCCGCTCGATTTCACGCCGGCGGGGCAGCCGATCAGCCTGGTCGATTTCGCCGCACCGGATCTGGAACGCCACCCGCGTTTCGCCGAGGCATGGAAACACGCGCGGGTGGCCGAACTGGCGCCCGGCGATGCGGTGCTGATTCCGTCGATGTGGTGGCACCACATGGAGGGACTGGAACCTTTCAACGTGCTGGTCAACTACTGGTGGCGGCAGTCACCGGCCTGGATGGACACACCGATGAACGCGCTGATGCTGGCGCTGATGACGGTGCGCGATCTTCCGCCGGAGCAACGTGAGATCTGGCGCGACGTGTTCGACCACTACGTGTTCCGGCCCGGCGAGGCCACCGCCGGCCACATGCCGGAAGCCGCCCGCCGTGTGCTCGGGCCGATGGACGAGAACCGGGCGCGCGAATTGCGCGCGCGCCTGCTGAAACGACTCAACCGCTGAGGAGACGCCATGTCGCAGGCCGAAGGCATCAATGGAAAAACCGTCAGGCGGGTGGTCATCGCCGGCGGCGGCACGGCGGGCTGGATGGCGGCGGCGGCATTGTCGCGGATGCTCGGCCGGGTACTGGACATCACCCTGGTGGAATCGGAGGAGATCGGAACGGTGGGCGTCGGCGAAGCCACCATCCCGACGCTCGTGACCTTCCATCGCCTGCTGGAGATCAACGAGCAGGAGTTCATGGCCGCCACCCAGGGCACGATCAAGCTCGGCATCTCCTTCGAAGGCTGGCGCGAGGTCGGGCATCGCTACATCCACTCGTTCGGTGTCACCGGGCGCGACCACTGGATGGCGAACTTCCACCACTTCTGGATGCGCGCCCATGCGCTGGGGCTGGCGGGGAGCTACGACGACTACTGCATCGAACTGCGGGCGGCGCTGGAAGATCGGTTCGCGCACCTGCCGCGCTACCAGATGAACTACGCCTACCATCTGGACGCCAGCCTGTACGCACGCTTCCTGCGCCGCTTCAGCGAGGGCTACGGCGTGCGCCGCGTGGAGGGCAAGATCGCGGACGTGCAGCTCGATGAGGCATCGGGCTGCATCGCCGCGCTGCGCCTGGAAAATGGTGAGGTGATCGAGGGCGATCTGTTTCTGGATTGCACGGGCTTCCGCGCGCTGCTGATCGGCAAGACGCTCAACGTGGGATTCACCGACTGGTCGCACTGGCTGCTCAACGACAGCGCACTCGCCACCCAGACCACCGCCGTGCGCGATGCCGTGCCGTACACGCGCGCGATCGCCGGCAAGGCGGGTTGGCAATGGCGGATTCCCTTGCAGCACCGGGTGGGCAACGGCATCGTGTACTCCAGCCGCTTCATCGGCGACGACGAGGCGCGCGAGGAGTTCCTGTCGAGCCTGGAAGGCGAGATCATCAAGCAGCCCTGGCCGGTACGGTTCCGGCCCGGCCAGCGGCACAAATGCTGGAGCCGGAACTGCGTGGCGCTGGGGCTGGCGGGCAGCTTCATCGAGCCGCTGGAATCCACCACCATCCATCTGATCCAGCGCGGCATCCTGCGCCTGCTGCATGCGTTTCCGCACGTCATCACCCAGGAAGCCATCGATGACTACAACGCGCGCCTGGATGCGGAACTGCAACACGTCCGGGACTTCGTTGTCCTGCACTACCATGCGACCCGGCGCCGGGACACCCCCTACTGGCGTACGGTCGGGACGATGGAACTGCCGCCGTCGCTGCAGCGGCGGATCGATCTGTTCCGGGAGACGGGCAATGTCTACCACGTGCCGACGGAACTGTTCGCGGAGAATTCCTGGATCCAGGTGATGACCGGGCAGGGCATCCTGCCGAAGCGCCATCACCCGCTGGCCGACGTGATGGGCGAAGCCGAATTGGCCCGCTTCATGCGCGAAATCCGGGAAGGCGTGGACGCCACCGTGCGCCAGCTGCCTGCGCACATGGATTATCTTCGCGGCTATTGTCCCGGCGAGCGTCCGCAGGCCCTGCCGGCCTGAACGGCGATCAGAGGCGGTAATGGCTGGCCGGCGGCTGGAAGCGACTGCTCGGGTCCGCCGGCAGCATCAGGCCGGCGCCGAGTTCGACCAGGCGTGACCAGATGTAGGGTTGCAGGTCCACCGGTGCGCCGGTGTAGACGCGGGCCCACAGATCGTCCAGGAATTCCTGCGCGGGCTGGCGCACGAGGCCTCGCGCCAGCCGGTCGCTGGCGGCATCCAGAGCAATCCGGATTTCGGCCAAGGTTTCCATGCGGCGGACTATACGAAGGCGGCGTTCTGATTGTGTGACAGCCGGCGGCGGCGCTTCTATTCCGTGACCGGTTCCGCGCTTGCGACCCCGTGCAGGCCCAGCCCATGCCGCTTGGCATGGCGTTTGGCGGCGGCGGCGTCGGAGGCGACCTGCTCGGCGCTGTCGTAGCGGGTGGGATCCACCCGGACCACGCCGATGGTCAGGGTGGTCAGCGGGAAGGTGGTGTAGCGGCCGCTGCGGTCCTCGCTTTCCAGCACGCCGCGGGCCAGGTCCGGTTCGTCGAACAGCGCCCGCGAGGCGGCGTTGAAGTCGGCGATGATGTCGCGGCAACGGCGCTCCCAGTCCTCGCTCTGCAACAGCACCACGAAATCGTCGCCGCCGACATGGCCGACGAAATCCATGCTCGGCTGCACGTGCTTGAGCAGGGTGGAGGCGACCAGCCGGATCATGCGATCGCCGCGGAAGTAACCGTACTGATCGTTGTACGGCTTGAAGCTGTTGAGATCGCAGTACGCCGCGACGAACGGGCGGCCGGTTTCGAGCAGGCGGCCGATGTGCTCGGAGATGGGAATGTTGCCGGGCAGCAGGGTCAGCGGGTTGGCGTAGCGCGCGGCCTCGATGCGCAGTTCGGTCACCCGCCGCACCAGCGCCTCGCCGGTGCCCACGCCCAGGTAGCGTCCGTCGCGGGTGATGATGAAACCATCCGACAGGTAGCGCTGATCCTCGCCCAGCAGGATCTCCGACATCGCGTCGATGCTCTGGCCGACATCGCAGACGATCGGCGAGGCGTGCATCAGCAGCACGCACGACTTGCGGCCGTTGAGCTCGCGCGCGAACGGCACCGCCATGCGTTCGTTGAACACCCGCCGGTTGATCAGCCCCAATGGCTGGCCGTCGCCATCCACCACCGGCAGCGAAGGCAGATCGGGGTGGTGGCGGAACAGCTGTTCGGCATCGAAATTGCTGGCCTCGTCGGTCAGTGATGGCGCGTCGATCAGCAGGTGCGCGGCGGTGACCCCGCGGAAATCGGAGGCCCGCCGCGCGCGCGGCCACACCGGCAGTTTCTCGAATCGCGCGTCGCGGACCTCCGCCGGCACCGCCAGCGCCACCTCGCTGGCCGGGCGGCCCAGCAGGTAGCCCTGCGCGTAGGGAATGCCCAGATCCTTGACGATCGCCAGATCCTGCAGGCGTTCGACGCCTTCGGCGATCAGTTCGGCGCCCAGGCTGTCGGCCACCTGCACCAGCGAGCGGACGATGCTCAGCCGGCCCGGGCTGTCGGCGATGTGGTGGATCAGGTAGCGGTCCAGCTTGACGTATTCCGGCGACAGCTCGTGCCAGAGCTCGAAGTTGGAATGGCCGTTGCCGAAGTCGTCCAGGGCGATGCGGATACCGGCCGCGCGCAGGTAGCCCAGCGCGTCGGCCAGCCGGCCGACGTCCTCGACGATGTCGCGCTCGGTGATCTCGATGACGAAGCGGCCCAGGTCGCGGCCGGCCGACAGCAGCACCTCGATGACCTGCTGCGGGCGCAGCACGCCCTGCAGGATCGCGTGGGCGCTGAGGTTGACCAGCAGGCGGCCGCCGCGGTCGAAGTCGAAACTGCGCGCCAGTGTGCCGGCGGCGACGGCTTCCAGTTCGCCCAGGCGGCCGGCGGCGCGCGCGCGATCCAGCAGTTCCAGCGGCGAGCAGGCATGGCCGGCGATCCGCATCAGGCCCTCGTGCGCGACCACCTTGTTGTCTTCCAGCCGCACCACCGGCTGGAACGCCGCCAGCAGTTCGCGGCCGCGCAGGACTGTGTCCAGCAACGGATCAGACGAGGTGACGAAATCGGAGGTGCACATGGGGCGGCGAACCTAGCGTGGTTGCATGACAGTTCCGAGACGGCACGGATGACGTTCCGTCATCTGCCTGTGGCGCTTCGATAGGGAAGTGATCACGCAACGTCATCGCGATGTCGCATGCGCCGGGTACAACGTCGCGGCCACCGATGCGCTGCGCAAACGGCCTGAAAACCAGCGCTAAAGTCCGGCGGAAACCGGCCGATACCAATGCAGAATTCTGCCCGGAGCCCGCCATGCCGATCGCCTTCCGCCTGCCTTTTTCCTGGAAGCGTCCGTTTCCCCGACGCATTTCCTTCCGCGACACCCGCACCGCGCTGACGCAGCGGCTGGGCCGGATGACGATTGCCGGCAAGCTTCGCCTGTGCGCGTGGGTGGCCGGCGCGGGATTGTCGCTGATCGCACTGTCGTACTGGCAGGCCAGCGCTGGACAGGCACGCGCCGCCGCCAGCTTCCAGGCCCAGCAGGGTTACGGCGCGCTGCTTGCGGCGCTGGAGCGGCAAGTCGAGCAGACCCGGCGATTGCAGACGGTCTACGCGACGAGCCTGGACGCGGCCGATCGCGCCGCCCTCCAGCAGGCGCAGCAGCGGCTGCGCGCTGATCTGGAACAGCTGCGCCGGCATCCGGCGGGCGCTGCGGATCGCAGACTGCTGGACGCCGCCGCCAGCCGCATCGGCGAATTTGCCGCCGGCATCGACGCGCTGAACGCGCGCGTGGACGAAATGGGACAAGGCGACGCCAGCCTGTCCGCGACGCTGCGCGGCGCCGGCCAGGCGCTGGAGGAAGCCGTGCAGGCCGAACAGGCCGTGCCGCTGGATGCGCCGATGCAGCGGATGCGACGCTTCGAGAGCGAGTTCCTGCGCAGCGGGGATCCCGCGCTGGCGGATCGGGTCAGCGAGGAGAAGCTGCCCTTCGAACTGGCATTGTCGGCAACCCCGATCGACGAGGTCCGCCGCGATGCCATGCGCCAGCAGGCGGAGGCCTACCAGGGCGCGCTGCTGGCATACACCGCCGCGCGGGTCGGACTGGACGTGGAGGTGTCATCGCTGGAAGACACCGCCGCCGCCATCGCGCCCGCGCTGACGGACCTGGAACGCGCCCGCGAGCGCGGGCTGGCCGCCGCGGCGGGCCGGCAAAGCACGCAGCGGATCGGCATGGCGGTGCTGTTCGTGGTCACGCTGGCTGGCGTCGCGCTGGTGCTGGGCGGCGTGCTGTGGGCGGTGCTGCGAGCGGTGCGCCGGCCCCTGGCCGAAGCCGCGGAAGTAGCCGGCGCCATTGCCGACGATCGCCTCGACACGGCGATTCGGATCGACAATCCGCATGACGAAATCGGCCGGCTGATGACGTCGCTGGCGCACATGCAGGCGCGCCTGCGCGAACGCATCAACGGCGAACGCGCGACGGCCCGCGAGAACGCGCGCATCCGCCAGGCGATGGATCACGCGCATGCCGGATTGATGGTGCTCGCCGCCGACGGCACGGTCGCATTCGCCAACCACCGCCTGCGCGAGGCGCTGGCGAGCCATGGCATCACGGCGCCGGACGGCCTGCCGCTGGAACGGCTGGACGACGCGCTGGTGCCGGTGGCGCGGCGCATCCAGGACGAGGTGGCGGGTTTCGAGCAGGCCATCGCGCTGGACGGGGAAGACTATCTGCTGGTCGCCAGCCCGATCCGGATCGAAGGCGAGCGGCTGGGCGCCACCCTGGAATGGAAGAGCCTGGCGATGGAACGCATGGTCGAGCGCGAGATCACCGCGCTGGTACGCGCGGCGGCGCGCGGCGATCTGGGCGGACGCATCGAAGTGTCCGGCAAGCAGGGCTACCTGCAATCGCTGGCGCACGGCATCAACGAACTGTTCGAAGTCTTGCAGGGCAATCTGTCGAAACTGCAATACGTGTTGTCCGCGCTCTCGCAGGGCGACCTGACGGTGCGGATGGACGGCGAGTTCCACGGCATGTTCGCCCGCATGCGCGACGACGCCAACGCCACCGTCGCCCAGCTCACCGACATCGTCTCCCGCATCCAGGACGCCTCCACCGCCATCAACACCGCCGCCGGCGAGATTGCCTCCGGCAATGCCGACCTGTCCCGCCGCACCGAGCAGCAGGCCGCCAACCTGGAAGAGACCGCCGCCTCGATGGAGGAACTGACCTCCACCGTGCGCCAGAACGCCGACTCGGCCCGCCAGGCCAACCAGCTCGCCATTGGAGCGGCCTCCGTTGCCTCCCAGGGCGGCCACGTCGTCGGCCAGGTCGTCACCACCATGCGCGACATCGAAGCGGCCTCGCGCAAGATTGCCGAAATCATCGCCGTCATCGACGGCATCGCCTTCCAGACCAACATCCTGGCGCTCAATGCGGCGGTGGAAGCCGCGCGGGCCGGTGAACAGGGCCGCGGCTTCGCGGTGGTGGCCTCGGAAGTGCGCACCCTGGCCCAGCGCTCGGCCAATGCGGCCAAGGAAATCAAGGGACTGATTGAAGCCTCGGTGGACCAGGTGTCCACCGGCTCGAACCTGGTCAACCAGGCCGGCGCGACCATGGGTGAAATCGTCGCCTCGGTGCAGCGGGTCACCGACATCATGGCCGAAATCGCCGCCGCCTCGCAGGAACAGTCCGCCGGCATCGAACAGGTCAACCAGACCATCACCCAGATGGACGAGACCACCCAGCAGAATGCCGCGCTGGTCGAGGAAGCCTCCGCCGCCGCCCGCAGCATGGAAGACCAGGCACGCCTGCTCAGCGAAGCGGTGGATGTGTTCGTCATCGACGACAGCGCGATGGCCGCATCCCCGGCGGTAGGAGCGCCGTCCCTGGCGGTAGGAGCGCCGTCCCCGGCGCGATCTCCCCGCGCGAACGGCCCCCACCCCGCGAAAAGCTCGCGGCCGGAGGCCGCTCCCACCATCGCCCCGCAAGCCAGGAGCTCGCGGCCGGAGGCCGCTCCTACCATCGTTCGGTAAGCCAGGAGCTCGCGGCCAGAGGCCGCGCCTATCTACGCGATCGCGTGCCTCGTGATTCCGGCAGCGCGGGGAGATGCGCCGCCAGTTGCGTTGCCGACCCGGCTTATTGATAGGTGTCAACGAGCTTCGACGAAGCATCGAAGCAGTTGACGCTGTCGGAGGAGCGGAGCGAGTCCCACTTCAGAAGTTGGCATTTGTCCTTCTGCTGCCCGCCGACCGGATGAGCGCTGATCGCGAAGCCGATCTGCATGGGCCAGGTGATCGTGCCCTTGGACCCGGTGAAGCGATAGTGCGGCGCCATGTCGGCCAGGCAGGCGGGAGGCGCGAGCCGAGCATCGGTGAGCGGCAGGTTCCCCGACTGGGATCCCGACGTGGAAAAGTAAGGCGGATTCTCGAAAAAGCGCGTGCGGTAGCGCTCCAGATACTGCCCGTACTCCAACAGGCAACCCGTTGCCGCCAGTCGCCGCGTTTTCAGCACATGATTCTGATAGATGGGATATGCGATGGCGGCCAGAATCCCGATCACCACCACGACGATCAGTAATTCCAAGAGGGTGAAGCCGCGCACGGCACGCAGGGGCTGGGCAGGGGACATGGATTGCATGCGATGGAAGGAAGGGAAGGTGTCAACCCAGCGGTGGGCAAAGCCCTTGTCCGCTGTCCTGTACCACCCTGACGCGTCCTCCGGCGGTCATCTGGATGCGGCGCGCGTTCTGGGCCGGCGAGGCATTGGGCCGGCAGACGATGACCTCGACCGACTGCATCGTCTCGCCGCCGCTCGCGCTGGCAAAGGCACGCGGCATGCCGTCGCCATGGAAAACGACCGCGCAGGCGTTGCTGTAGATGAGGAACAGGGGCGGCGCGGAGGGATCCTGGCCCTGGAGGCCAGTCCGCTGCACGCTGGACTGATCCAGGATGATATTCGGCCCGAAACCGCTTCCGCTCGCCGGGGCCGGCACCGGGACGAGGTTGTGCCGGTGAGCACCATCGACGAACGTGGTCATGTTGGTCCAGTCGAAGCCACCGGACGCGCTTTGGGTGCAGGGATTGGGGAAGGAGCGATCGCTGGAACCCTTGAGCGCCACGTCCTTGCGACGGTAGATGGCCTCGCTGCGCGCACGGTTGAGGCTGGCCACGATCTTGTCGGCCTGTGCGCTCAGCCGGAGCGACCACATCATCTCGCTCAGCGCGGGTGCCGCCATGGTGGCCAGGATGGCCAGCACCGCCAGCGCGACCAGCAGTTCCAGCAGGGTGACCCCGGAGACGCCGCGGCGGCGGGGATGCGAAGGTGAATGCACTCGAATTTACTCCCGCGAGGACCGGGGTGGTCCCTGATGGCGCGTGCGGCGTCGGACGAATGGAACCGGCGACGCGGTGGCGACATGCGCGCTTCCGACAGTGGAGGGCCCGCGTGACGCCGGGCGTCGATCCTAGCGGCTCAACGGCTCGGAATGGTCCGAACGGGCGCCAATGTCATTGAAGTCGCGCCGAACCCGCTTCCGCGGAAGTCGACCCATCGCAACGACAGCCCATCGTCACCGAAGCGGCAGGAGCGCCGTCCCGGCGCGAGCTTTTCGCGCGATCTGTCTCCCGAGCAAAGCGCTCGCGGCCGGAGGCCGCTCCTACCCCATCCTTCCCGAAGCGGTAGGAGCGCCGTCCCGGCGCGAGCTTTTCGCGCGATCTGTTTCCCAAGCGAAGCGCTCGCGGCCGGAGGCCGCTCCTACCCCATCCTTTCCGACCCAAGCGGTAGGAGCGCCGTCCCGGCGCGATCTTTTCGCGCGATCTGTTTCCCAAGCGAAGCGCTCGCGGCCGGAGGCCGCTCCTGCCGGGGTCTTTCTATCGTTCCGATTGACGCGTGGTGACCAGGCGCAGGAATGCCTCGTGCTGGTAGCGGCTCATGCGCAGTTCCTGGCCGGTGTCCAGGGTGACCACGTGGTGGCCGTTGAACCAGGGATGGATCGCCTTGACCCGACGCACGTTGATGATCGCCGAGCGGTGGATGCGGGCGAAGTGGCGCGGGTCCAGGCGGTCGGCCAGCGCGGCCATGGTTTCGCGCAGCTCGTGCACGCGATCGGCCAGGTGCAGTTCGACCGTGTTGCGGTTGGCCTTGATCCAGACGATGTCGTCCACCGGCACCAGCACCACATGTTCGTCCACGCGCACCGGAATCCGTTGCAGCCAGGCGTCGCGCTGGCGCAGATCCTCCAGCGCCTGCAGGATGCGGCGGGATTCGCCATCGCGTGGACCGCGATCGGCCGACAGCCGGTCCTTGGCGCGCGCGAGCGTCGCCGCGAAGCGTTCGCGACTGAACGGCTTGACCAGGTAGTCGACCGCGTTGGCCTCGAAGGCCTTGACCGCGTACTGCTCGTAGGCGGTGACGAACACCATCGCCGGCATCCGCGCGTGGCCGATCGCGTCGACCACTTCGATGCCGGTCATTGCCGGCATCTGGATGTCCAGGAACACCAGATCCGGCGACTGCGCGCGGATCGCCGCCAGCGCCGACGCGCCGTCGCCGCATTCGCCCAGCAGTTCGATGTCCGGATCCGCGCGCAGGTGGCGCACGATCGCGTGGCGCGCGATCGGCTCGTCGTCGACCACCAGCACGCCGATGCTCATGCCGGCACGTGCTCCGGCACGTCGTCCAGTTCTTCCTGCAGCCGGTACGGCAGGCGGATGCGGCAGGCCACGCCCTGCGGCCAGGTCATGTCCAGGCGCAGATCTGCGCCTTCTCCGTACAGTTCACGCAGGCGCAGGCGGGTGTTGGACAGGCCGATGCCGTGGCCGCCCGGGCTGCCGCCTTCTTCCAGCACGCTGTTGCCGTTGCGCACTTCCAGCAGCAGGTGTTGACCCTCGCGCCGCGCCTCGATCTCGATGCGGTCGCCGCCCACGCGCTGGCCGATGCCATGCCGGATCGCGTTCTCCACGATCGGTTGCAGCAGCAGGCTGGGCACGGCGCAGTCGAGCAGCTCCGGGGCGATGTAGATCTGGGTCGTCAAGCGATCGCCGTAGCGCTTGCGCTGGATGCCCAGGTACAGATCCAGCAGCTCCAGTTCGCGCCGCAGGGTGATCTCCTGGCCGTCGTAGTCCTCCAGGAACGCGCGCAGCAGATCGCTCAGCCGCAGCAGCATGTCCTCGGCGCTGACCTTGTCCTCGTCCAGCAGGGTGACGATGGCGTGCAGGGTGTTGAACAGGAAGTGCGGTTGCAACTGGGTCTTGAGCACCTGCAGGCGCGACTGCGCCAGTTCGGTGGCCAACTGGCTGGCCTCCAGTTCGCGGCGCGCCTTCTCGGCCTGGAAGTGCAGCGAATGCTGGATGGCGACCAGCGCGCAGTAGGTCACCACGCCGATGGTGATGTACTTGGTGAAGAACTGGGCGAGCTGCTCGCCGAAGGAACTGGGTTCGAAGAAGGAGGAGATGAAGGCGCCCGCCACCATCGACAGCAGGGTCAGGCCGCTGGCGGCAAACAGGTGGAAGAGCAGCGGGCCGGCGCGATACGGCGGCTGCACGGGGTGGCGTTCGGCCAGGCGGAACACCCACGGTGCCAGCGCGGCCCAGATGTACCAGACGATGATCGACCAGCGCAGATAATCCGTGAGCGCCCACAGGTGGCCGGAGGCCAGGTCGTCCACGATGCCCTGCACGACAAACACCAGTGTCACCGGCAACCACAGGGCCAGGTAGCGGGCCAACCCGATTTCGATGGTTCCCAGACGAATCTTCATGCGGCGGTCGTGGCGGATCGATGGCGGATGGCCAGGGCATCCTAAGCGCACTTCCGCGCAAAGAAAAAGCAAGGGCCGCTTTACTACGATTGGGAATCCGGCCACGACGATTCGTCCCGTTTCCGTTGCCGGGAATGCGCGGACGCCGCCTGATGCATGCGACGGCGGCCATGACGGCGGCCGGTTGCCCTGGAGAGTTCGTCATGCGTCAGCGTCATTGCTTCCCGATTGCCGCGCTGGTCGCGGTGTTGATGTTCCTTCCCGCCGCGCGCGCGGACGCGGCGCAACCCGCCGCATCCGCCGGAATCCGCTACCTGTCGCTGGTCAACCGCGCCCACGACAGCATCGACAGGCTGGAAGTGGCCGAACCCGGCAGCGGCCGGTTCCAGGACGTGGCCCTGGGCGAAGCGGTACGCGGCGGCGGCGATTCCTCGACCGTCGAACTGCAGGGCGTCGGTTGCCGCTACGACGTGCGCTTCACCTTCCGCACCGGTCAGAAGATGGTCTACGAGAATGTCGACGTCTGCGGCCTGCAGGCCCTGCGCGTGCAGCGGCCGCCGCGGGATCAGCTGGATCTGCGTCACGCCACCACGCCCTGATCGGGCGTGGGCTCAGGTGGCCGGAACCTGCACCGCGCGCAGCCAGCCGCGTGCGTTTTCGCGCGCCCGCGCCGCTTCGCCTTCCAGCCACTCGCCGAAGCAGGCGATCTTGCGGCTGGCGTGCCGCGCCACGGGATAGGTGAACCAGAACGTGCGGCCGTCGCCGGCGACATGCGGATGCGCGGGCACCAGCCGGCCGGCGGCGATTTCGTCATGGAACAGCAGCGGCGAGCCGATCGCGATGCCCTGGCCGGCGATGGCGGCGGCGATGTCCAGGTGTTCGGCGGACAACTGGGTGGCGAAACGTTCGGGCGGCGCATGCGTGTCGTTGCCGAGGCTGCGGAACCACAGCGCCCACCAGTCCGGCCGGCCCAGCAGCGGCACGGGTGAGATGCCGCCCGGCCGCGCAAGATCGGCGGCGGCGGCCTTCAGCGCCGGCGCGCACAGCGGCATGAAGATGCTCGGGAACAGTTCGATCGCGCGCAGGCCGGGCCACTGCCCATGGCCGTTGCGGATCGCCGCGTCGAAACGGCCGCCGGCCAGATCCTCGGCGGTCGCCGACAGTTCCAGTTCGATCGCGATGTCCGGATGGCGCTGGCGGAACCCGCCGAGTTTCGGCGTCAGCCAGCTGGCGCCCAGGGTCGGCAGGGTGGTCAGGGACAGCCGCGACTCGTTGACCGCGGCGGCGCGGATGAAGCTGGCGCGCAGCGCGGCGAATGCGCGGATGGCCTCCTGCGCGACGATTTCGCCAGACTCGGTCAGCTGCACCCGGTTGGCGCCGCGCAGGAACAGCGGCGCGCCGATCTGCTGTTCCAGCCGGCGTACGTGGTAGCTCACCGAGGCGGCGGTGGTGTCCAGCTCCTCGGCCGCGCGCGCGAAGCTGCCCGACCGCGCGGCCGCCTCGAAGGCGCGGATGGCAGCAAGCGAAGGGAAGCGGTGTTCACCGACCATAAGTGCGGCTTAGTCTGGGCACCGATGTTCGCGTGGTCAACGTTCGGCGCGGCGCGGCAGCATGGCGGGAAACCTCATTTCGCCGCCGGGTCCGCCATGCCGAACGTTCTTTCCCCTGAAACCGATGCCGGACGTCGCCGCCTGCTGCTGGCATTCGCCGCCGGCGCGACGGCCGCGCTGCCCTGGCCGGCCCTGGCCTTGCCGGGCGCTGCCACGGGGGAAACGGATGCACGTGCGGACTGGCGCTGGCTGATCGGCAACTGGAACGTCCAGCACCGGCGCCTGAAGGCGCGACTGGCCGGCAGCGACGAGTGGGAGTCGTTTGGCGGTCGCAGCGCGGTGTGGTCGACCCTGGATGGACTCGGCACGATCGACGACAACCAAATGGACTTGCCTGGCGGCAGCTATCACGGCATGAGCATCCGCGCGTTCGATCCGACCACGCGGCAATGGGCGATCTGGTGGCTGGACGCGCGCAACCCGACCCGCATCGACCCACCGGTGCGCGGTGGCTTCACCGGCGACGGCGGGACGTTCCTCGGACGCGACACCCTGCGTGGCCAACCGATCCTCATGCGCTTTCGCTGGCACGACATCCACGGTCCGCGTCCCTGGTGGGAGCAGGCGTTCTCGGGCGACGAGGGCGCCAACTGGGAGGTCAACTGGCGCAACTGGTTCACCCGCACGGCCGCCGAACCCACGCCGCTGCCGCGACGGCCGCAGGCGCCGGACGACTGGAGTTTCCTGGCCGGCCAATGGCAGGTGCGGCACCGTCGCCGCCCGCGCTTGTCGCGGGCGGAAAACTGGGACGAGTTCGATGGCACATTCCACAACTGGCCGGTGCTGGGCGGGTTCGGCAACGTCGGCGACAACCTGATGCGGATGCCCGGCGGCGATGTGCGCGGAATGGGCATTCGCGCGTTCGACCCGGCGCGCGGAGAATGGTCGAGCTGGTGGCTGGACGCACGCATGCCGGATCGCATCGGCGCGCCGCTGCGCGGCCGGATCCGCAACGGCGAGCGCGTGTTCACCGGCGAGGAGGTCGTGGATGGCCAGGCGATCCTCACGCGGGTGATCTGGTCGCGCATCACCCCGCGTTCGGCGCGCTGGGAGCAGGCGAGTTCCCGTGATGGCGGGACGAGCTGGGATACCGACTGGATCAGCGACTTCAGCCGGGTCGCTTGAGAGGACCGCGAAGATGATGATGGGAACAGTGGCGTTGACCCTGGCCATGACCGTGGCCGGCACCGCGGAGCATCCGCCGATGCGGGTGACCGGCGCGATCGAACGCTTCGCGCCGGGCGTGGTGTCCACGCCCCACAGCGAGGTGCGGCTGACCCTCAGTCCGGACGGCGATACCGCCGTGTGGTTCAGCCGGGATCGGCCCGGCGGCGCGGGTGGCTACGACCTGTGGATGTCGCGGCGCGAAGCGGACGGGTGGTCGCCGCCGACGCCGCTGCCGTTCAACACGCCGGGCCGCGATTTCGATCCGGCATTCTCGGCCGATGGACGTCAACTGTACTTCTGTTCGGATCGGCCGGGCGGCGCCGGTGGCGACGATCTGTACCGGGTTGCGGTGCGCGGCGAGGGTTACGGCGAGGTGGAATGGCTGGGGCCAGCGGTGAACAGCGCCGGCAACGAGTTCGCACCGATGCTGTCGCCGGACGGCACGCGGTTGCTGTTCTCCAGCGATCGCGCGGGCGGTGCGGGGCGGCAGGATCTGTATGTCGCCGAACGTCGCGGCGTCGCGTTCGCAAGCGCCCAATCCCTGCGTGGCGGCATCAACACCGTGGCCGACGAATTCGATGCCACCTTCCTGGGCGATGGGACGACGATCGTGTTCACGCGTGCCGGCGATCTGCGCCGCGATCGCGTGGATCTGTTCGTGGCCGCGATCGACGCTGCCGGCACCGGCTACGACGCCGGCCGGCGCCTGGCCGATGGCCTGAACCACCCGCGCTACGACAGCTATGCACCGATGCTGGACTGGTCGCGGCCGGGACACCTGCTGTTTTCCGGCCAGCGCGACGAGGCCGGCGGCGTGGACGTGTTCCGGGCGGCCTACGCGCTGCCCGCGTCGAACTGACCGGGCCGCGAAGGCGGCAGGGCGGTTGGCAGGCGATCGGCGGCGGCCTTAACCTGTCATCTTCGCCGCAACCGGAAAGCCGCATGTACAGGGAACGTGTGTTGCTGCTGGGCGTGTCCCTGGCGGTGCTTGCCAGCCTGGGTGCGCTGGGCGGCATGGGCTACCTGAGCTGGCAATCCGGCGTCCGCCAGGAACAGGTGCGCCTGCAACGCTACGCCGACGGCGCGATCGAGCGGACCCGCGACGCCTTCGCCGACATCGGCGAGACCTTCGACACCCTCGCACGCTCGACTTCGGTGCCATGCTCGCCCAGGCACATCGAGGAACTGCGGCTGGCCACGCTCGCCACCCATTCGGCCGAGGACGTGGCGTACTTCGAGAACGGTCGGCTGCGTTGCAGTTCATGGGGCTCGCTGCGCGAGCACGTGCCGCGCGCCGCGATCGAATTCACCACCGGCAACGGCATCGGCGTGAGCACGCGGGTGCAACCGCGCATCCGCAACGCGCCGACCATGCTGGTGCTGCACCGTGGCAATTACAGCGCGCTGGTCAATCCGGGACGATTGGTGGATGTGCTGGCCGATGACGACGTGCGGATTGCCGTGGGCGCGCCGGGCGGCGCGTCGGTCACCGCCAGCACGCCGGAGGCGGCCGGACTGCTGGCGCACACGGATGGGGGCGACGCGCGCGGCACGCGGGCCGGGGATCTTTACGGCATGGCCGAACAGGATGGCTGGCGCGCGATCGCGATCAGGCCACTGGCCGGTGTTGCCGATCACCTGCGCCGGGAACAGCTGAAACTGCTGCCCCTGGCGCTGGTGCTGGTGGCCGCGCTGGTGGCGCTGTCGGTCTGGCTGATCCGCCAGCGGCTGTCGCCATTGGCCGAACTGGAACGCGGAATCCGTCGCCGCCAGTTCCTCGTCCACTACCAGCCCCTCATCGAACTGCGCACCGGTGCGTGCATCGGCGCCGAGGCGCTGGTGCGCTGGCGCCGCGAGGGTACGCTGGTGCCGCCGGACGAATTCATCCCGCTGGCCGAAGAGAGTGGCCTGATCGCGCCGCTCACCGATCAGGTGCTGGACGGCATCGTCGCCGATCTGGAAGCAGAGCTGGCGGCGGACCGTTCGCTGCACATCGCCATCAACCTGTGCGCGGAGGACATCCGCAGCGGGCGCTTCCTGCGCGTGGTCGGCGAAGTGCTGCCGCGCACGCGGATCCTGCCGGAACAGATCTGGCTGGAAGCCACCGAACGCGGCTTCATCGACATCGAGGCCGCCCGCCTGACCCTGGGCGAAGCGCGCAAGGCCGGTCATTCGGTCGCCATCGACGATTTCGGCACCGGCTATTCCAGTCTGCGCCACCTCCAGGATCTGCCGCTGGACGCGCTGAAAATCGACAAGTCATTCGTCGATACCATCGGCCTGGACGCCGCCACCAGTCTGGTCACCGCGCACATCGTCGAGATGGCGCAGGAACTGGAACTGCGCATCGTCGCCGAAGGCGTGGAAACGCAGGCGCAACTCGACTACCTGAAGGTGCGCGGGGTGGATTACGCGCAGGGCTGGCTGTTCTCGCGGCCCTTGCCGGCGGCCGATTTCATCGCCTTCCTGCGCCGCGCGCGCGCGGTGCATGGCGTGGGTCCGGAAGTGACCCGCGGAGCGGAGCGCTGAGCGACATCGGGCCTGTCGCCGCCACTTCCTTGCAACTGAAAGAGGGGACCGGTTTGGCGCCTTCCCCCGCGTGCGGGAGAAGGTTGGGAAAGGAGGACCGCTTTCAGCGGTGGGAGTGGTGCGGGGACGTTTTGCCCCCACCCCAGCCCTCCCCCGCAGGCGGGGGAGGGGGCAGCATGCGTGGTTCGTTTGCTTTTTCTGCAGACGGCGGAGGGAAGAACCGTGCCTGGGCAGCACATTCTTGCCGCCAGCAAAAAGATGGAACGGGGTGCGGGTTCGGCCCCTTCCCCCGCGCGCGGGGGAAGGTTGGGATGGGGGCGGGCGCGCGATTCATCAGGCCGCCCTGCGCAGCGAATCCGTCAACGACTCCAGGCTCGCCGCCTTCGGCTTCACCAGCCAGAACTTGCCGACGTAGTCGCGGAATTCGTCCAGGATCTGCTGTGCCCAGATGCTGCCGGTGAGTTCGCGGTGCCGCTGGATCAGCTTGTGCAGGTGCTGGCGGTGGCTCTCGAAGCCTTCCGGCGAGATCCGGTGGATGTCGATCAGTTCGTGGTTGTAGCGATCGACGAAATCGCGATCCAGATCCAGCACGTAGGCCAGTCCACCGGTGAAGCCGGCGCCGAAGTTCAGGCCCACCCGGCCCAGCACCATCACGATGCCGTCGGTCATGTACTCGCAGCAGTGATCACCGGCGCCCTCGATGACCGCCAGCGCGCCGGAGTTGCGCACCGCGAAGCGCTCGCCGGCGCGGCCCGCGGCGAACAACTCGCCGCCGGTGGCGCCGTACAGGCAGGTATTGCCGATGATGGGCGTGTTGCGGGCCTCGAAGCGTGCGCCGCGTGGCGGACGCACCACCAGCCGGCCGCCGGCCATGCCCTTGCCGACGTAGTCGTTGGCCTCGCCTTCCAGTTCCATCTGCAAGCCGCCGGCGTTGAACGCGCCGAAGCTCTGCCCGGCGGTGCCGCGGAAGCGCAGGTTGAGCGGCGCATCGGCCATGCCCTGGTTGCCGTGGGTGCGGGCGATGGCGCCGGACAGGCGGGTGCCGATCGAACGGTCGGTGTTGTGGATCAGGAAGCGATGTTCGCCGCCGGCCTTGCGCCGGATCGGTTCAGCCAGCAGGCCGTCGAGCTGGGTGGCCAGGCTGTCGGGCGATTCGTACAGGCGCTGGGCCGCGCAGCTTTCGCTGCCGGTCTGCGCGCCCTGCAACAGGCGGCTCAGATCCACGCGCACGCCGGCGCGCGGCGAGGCGTCGATCTGCTCCAGCAGATCGGTGCGGCCGACGATCTCGTCCAGCGAACGCGCGCCCAGGTAGGACAGCCACTGGCGCACTTCCTCGCTGAGCAGGCGGAAGAAGTTCTCCACCCGTTCGGGCAGGCCGGTGAAGTACTGCGAGCGCAGGCGCTCGTCCTGGGTCGCCACGCCGGTGGCGCAGTTGTTGAGGTGGCAGATGCGCAGGTACTTGCAGCCCAGCACGATCATCGGACCGGTGCCGAAACCGAAGCTGTCCGCGCCCAGCAACGCCGCCTTGACCACGTCCAGGCCGGTCTTCAGGCCGCCGTCGGTCTGCAGCACGGTGCGCTCGCGCAGCTGGTTGGTGACCAGCGCCTGGTGCGCCTCCGCGACGCCGAGTTCCCACGGCACGCCGGCGTAGCGGATCGAACTGATCGGGCTGGCGCCGGTGCCACCGTCGTGGCCGGAGATGGTGATCAGATCCGCGCCGGCCTTGACCACGCCGGCGGCAATCGTGCCCACGCCCGCGTGCGAGACCAGCTTCACCGAGACCAGCGCCTGCGGATTGACCTGCTTGAGGTCGTAGATCAGCTGGGCCAGATCCTCGATGGAGTAGATGTCGTGGTGCGGCGGCGGCGAGATCAGGCCGATGCCCGGGCGCGCGTAGCGCAGGCGGGCGATCAGTTCGTTGACCTTGTGGCCGGGCAGCTGGCCGCCTTCGCCGGGCTTGGCGCCCTGGGCGACCTTGATCTGCAGCACCTCGGCATTGACCAGGTACTCGGGGGTGACGCCGAAGCGGCCGGAGGCGACCTGCTTGATCTTGCTGCGCTTTTCGGTGCCGTAGCGTGCCGGATCCTCGCCGCCCTCGCCGGAGTTGCTGCGGCCGCCCAGGCGGTTCATCGCGATCGCCAGCGCTTCGTGCGCTTCCGGCGACAGCGCGCCCAGGCTGATCGCGGCGGTGTCGAAACGGCGCAGCAGATCGCCGGCGTCGGCCACTTCCGACAGCGGGGTCGGGGTGGCGGCGGGCTTGAGCCGCAGCAGATCGCGCAGCGCCGAAGGCGGGCGCGAGTTCACCGCGTCGGCATACTGCTGCCAGTCGGCGGCGTCGCCGGTGCGGGTGGCGCGTTGCAGCGTCGTCACCACGTCCGGGTTGTACATGTGGTACTCGCCGCCATGTACGTACTTGAGCAGGCCGCCGATTTCCGGCTGGGCGCGGTCGCTCCAGCCGCGTGCCTCCAGTTCACGCGCCTCGGTGTCCAGGCGTTCGAAGCCGACGCCGCCGATGCGCGCGGGCGTATCGGCGAAGCACAGCTCGACCACGTCCGGATCCAGGCCGACGATCTCGAACAGCTGCGCGCCGCGGTAGCTGCTGATGGTGCAGATGCCCATCTTGGAGATGATCTTGGACAGGCCCTTGTAGATGCCCTTGCGGTAGCTGCGGCCGATCTGGGCCTGCTCGCCGCCCTTCTTCAATTGCAGGATGCCGCGGCGGCCCAGGTCGAACAGGGTCTGGTAGGCCAGGTACGGATACACCGCGGTGGCGCCGTAGCCGATCAGGCAGGCGATGTGGTGGGCGTCGCGCGCCGTGCCGGTCTCGATGATCAGGTTGACGTCGCAGCGCAGGCCTTCGCGGCACAGGTGATGGTGGACGGCGCCGGTCGCCATCAACGCGTGCACCATCGGCCGGCCCTGCTGCGGACGGCGATCGCTCAGCACCACCATGACCATGCCTTCGCGCGCGGCCTGCTCGACTTCGGCGCAGATGCGCTCGATCGCCGCCTTCAGCCCTTCCTCAACGCTGTAGGACAGATCGACATAGCGATGCTTCTGATCGTACGGATCCATCTTCAGCAGCTGGCGCAGCTTGCGTTGGCTGAGCACCGGCGAATTGAGGATGACGTGGCTGACCGTCTCCGGGCCGGCGTGGAAGATGTTGGTTTCCTTGCCGAGCTGGGTCGCCAGCGACATCACGCAGTCTTCGCGCAACGGATCGATGGGCGGATTGGTGACCTGGGCGAAACCCTGGCGGAAGTAGTCGTACAGCGGCCGGGTCTGCCGGCTCAGCACCGCCATCGGCGTGTCGTCGCCCATCGAGCCGGTGGCTTCCTGCTCGGTTTCGGCGAGCGGGCGCAACACCTGTTCCACTTCCTCGGTGGTCAGCTGGAACAGCTTGTGGAAGCCGCGCAGGGTCTTCTCGTCGAATGGCGCGTCGGTGAGCGAGGGATCGATCAGTTCGGTCTGCAGGTAGGTGACGCCGTGGTGCAGCCACTGCTTGTACGGCGCACGGCCGCGGTTGATGCGATCCACCGCCTCGCTGTCGAGCAGGTCGCCGCGCTTCAGATCGATGGCCATCATCTCGCCGGGGCCGAGCTTGCCCTTGCGGGTGACGCGTTCGGCCGGCACTTCCCACACGCCGGCTTCGGAGGCGACCAGGAAATGGCGATCGCTGGTCAGCATCCAGCGCGCCGGGCGCAGGCCGTTGCGGTCCAGCATGCAGGCGGCGTAGCGGCCGTCGCAGGCGACGATGCCGGCGGGACCGTCCCACGGCTCGGTGTTGAGGCCGTAGAACTCGTAGAACGCGGCCAGATCGGCGTCCTTGAATTCCAGCGACTGGGTGGCCGGCGGCACCAGGATGCGCAGTGCCTGCAGCAGATCCATGCCGCCGGCGATCAGCAGCTCCAGCATGTTGTCCAGGCTCTGCGAATCGGAGCCGTGCATGGAGATGACCGGATCGAACTCGGCGATGTCGAAGCGCGGTGTCTTCCACACCTTGCTGCGCGCCTGCGCCCAGCGGCGGTTGCCTTCGATGGTGTTGATTTCGCCGTTGTGCGCCAGCAGCCGGAACGGATGCGCCAGCGGCCAGCGTGGCAGGGTGTTGGTGGAGAAGCGCTGGTGGAACACCACCGCGCTGCTGCTCAGATCGCTGCGTTGCAGGTCCGGATAGAAGATCGGCAGCTTGTCCGGCAGCACCATGCCCTTGTAGCCGATGGCGTGCGGGGACAGGGTGACCACGTAGAAGTCGGAGATGTCCTTGCGCAGCTGCTGTTCGCAGCGACGGCGGGCGAGGAACAGGGCCAGGCCGAAGGCATCATCATCCTGTGGGTCGCCTGCGTCGACGAAGATCTGTTCGATGCGCGGCAGGGTTTCCTTGGCCAGCACGCCGCAGACGCTGTCGTCGGTCGGCGGCACGCGCCAGCCGCGCGGCACCACGCCGACGCGGCGCAGTTCGGCTTCCAGGGTGGCGCGACATCGATCCGCCTGCGCGGCGTCGTGCGGCAGGAACACCAGGCCGGCGGCGAAGCGCGCGCCGATCGTGATGCCGGCTTCCTGGGCCAGCGCGCGCAGGAACGCATCGGGTTTCCGGATCAGCAGGCCGCAGCCATCGCCGGTAAGCCCGTCGGCGGCGACGCCACCGCGATGGGTCATCCGCGAAAGCGCGGCAATGGCGGTGTCGACCAGCGCCCGCGAAGGCTGGTCATCCAACTGCGCGATCATGCCGAAACCGCATGCATCGCGTTCGTCGTTCGGGTCGTAGAGCCCGTGGCGACTGCGAGGGGCCATCTCTGCCTCAAACCTTGCTGACGGCGACACCGTGCCCTGCCCACGCAGCGGCACTTCGAAATGTCACCGGAGCCCCGACTAAAGCACAGATGTTGCGGTGCCGCAACAGCGTTCCGACGAGTACGACGATAGTTGCAGAAGCAACTTTTCCAGTGGATTTTCTTTGGTCTGCTGCGCGCGGCACGCGCGCCTGTTCACCCGCAGCCGACGCGCGCGACGCGTCGCTGCGCGTCGAGATACAGGTTGAGCCGGCCAGCGCGGAAGTCCTGCACGCCCACTTGATCCGCACGCACGGCGCGCGCCATGTCGGCACCGGCGGCCGCGCGCGCTTTCTCGATCACGCCGGCGTCGACCGGCAGGCCGATGACGCCTTGCGCGGCGGAAGGATCACAACGTGGCGGCAACGGGGCCCGTGCGGTGGCAGCGGGTGGCGCGGATTTCGGCGGAGGAGCGGAACCGCAGCCGGCGAGTGCGGCGGCGAACAGCCATGCGAGGGTGCGGAGCTTGCTGGCCATGCGGGATCCTTTCCCGGTGCGTGCCGACGCCGGTGGCGTCGATGCGGATGGCGAGGATCTTAAAGCGTTCCGCGTGCGGGCGATCGCAGGGGGAAGGTCATGGCGCGCGTTGGCCCCCACCCCAGCCCTCCCCCGCAGGCGGGGGAGGGGGCCGTGTCCGTGTTCCGATTCTTTTCCCGCGAGCGGCGGGATCCACGAACGATGAAAGTAGAAGTCGCCTTCCCCGCGCCGGATCTGCCCCTTCCCCCGCCTGCGGGGGAAGGCTGGGATGGGGGCGCTTTTTTTCCCGGCGCCCCAAGGCCCGATCAGCCGCAACGAACCGCCGTCACCACGCCCTTGTCATCCAGATCGATGTTCAAACGGCTGGCATTGAAATCCATGGTGGCCGCTTCACCCGGCTTGAGCGTGCGCACGGCGCTGGCCTTCGCGTCCTTGCCGGCCTGTTCGGTATCGGCGGGCGTGGCGGCCTTGCCGATGATCCACTGCGCCTGGGTGTCGTCGCAGCTGCCGCCGGGTGCGGGTGCGGTACCGGTGGGGTCGCTGCCGGGTTCGGGCGGTTGCGCGGCAGCGGCGGCGGCAGCCTGCGACTGTTCCGTGGCGGCCGTCTGTTCATCGGGCGCCGGCGCCGAACAGGCGGCGAGCGTCAGGGAAAGCAACAGGGCGGGAATCGCGTAACGGGACATGCAGGCTCCAGTGGCAATCGAATGATGGGCCAAGCATCGCCCAGCTCACATTCGCATGTCGTTAACCGTGTCCGTTGCCAGGATCGGGCATGCCTGAATCTCACGGGGTCTTGAACGCTCTCCCCGACGCGGCCGCGCAGGCGCGCGAGGCCGGCCTGATCCATGTCAGCGATGCCGAACCGGGGATCCGCCGCCGCCGTGCCGGCAAGGGCTTTGTCTATCTGGATCCGGCGGGCGCGCGCATCCGCGATGCCGCGACGCTCGAACGCATCCGTGCGCTGGCGGTTCCGCCGGCCTATACCGAGGTGTGGATCTGCCCGCACGCACGCGGTCATCTGCAGGCGACCGGGCGCGATGCGCGCGGGCGCAAGCAGTACCGCTACCACTGGCAATGGAGCGAGGTGCGCGGCAACGGCAAGTTCACCCGGATTGTTGCCTTTGGCCGGGCATTGCCGCACCTGCGTCGCCGGGTCCGCGCGGATCTGGCGCGGACCGGCCATCCCCGCGAGAAGGTGCTGGCGATCGTGGTGGCGTTGATGGGCGCGACCCTGGTGCGGGTCGGCAACGCGGGCTACGTGCGCGACAACGGCTCGTTCGGCCTGACCACCCTGCGCAACCGCCACGTCGAGTTCGTGCGCGGGGGACGGGTGCGGTTGCGTTTCGCCGGCAAGGGCGGGCAGATGCATGACATCGCGGTCGATGATCGACGGCTGGTCCGCCTGGTGCGCGGTTGCCGGCAGTTGCCCGGGCAATTGCTGTTCCAGTACCGCGATGACGACGGCCAGCTCCATCCGGTGGATTCGGGCGCGGTCAACGACTACCTGCGCGAAGCGATGGGCGAGGCGTTCACCGCCAAGGACTTCCGCACCTGGGGCGGCACCCTGGCCGCGTTCCAGCAACTGGCGGCGATTCCGGTGCCGGCGCGCGGCGGCGAGCGCGCGCTGGCGCGGGTGCGGCAGACGGTCACCGAGGCGGTGGCCGGAATGCTGGGCAATACGGTGGCGGTATGCCGCAAGGCCTACATCGACCCGTGCGTGTTCGAGGGCTGGCGCGATGGCCGGCTGGCGCGCTGCGCCGGAGACGCCCGCGGACCGCGGCAATGGGAAAGCGCCGCGCTGCGTTTTCTCAGCCGGGCCCACCGCGACGCCGCGCGTGCGGCGTCGGGCGGGAAGAAGCGGAAAGCGGCGAGCCGGAAATGATCAGCCGCAGGCGACCTTGGTGATCTTGTTGTCCTTGTCCAGGTGCACGTTCACCCGGTCCTCGCGGTAATCCATGGTCACCGCCTGGTTCGGACCGATCGGGCGCATCAGGCCCGCGCCGCTCTCGCGCCAGACGCGGCCCATGTTGGTCTGGTTGCCCTCCTGGCCGACGGCCCACTGCACGGCGTCGGCGTTGCACTTGCCCGAGCCGGGTGCGGGCGTGGCGGCTCCGCTGTCGGTCGAGGGCGGTGTCGAGCTGCACGCGGTCAGGGCCAGCGCGGCGGTGATGGCGGCGGAACCCAGCAGGGGACGAAGGGACATGGCGGCTTCCTTATCGGCGGGTGGATGGCGCGCATGGTATGCCGAAACATGCCCTGCGCTGTTGGTGGTGCGTCGCAGGTTGGAGTAGAAGCAAACTCCCCTCAATCCCCTTTTTCGAAAGGGGGAGGAAAAAAAGGGGGAGGAAAAGCGGAGTCTTCCCGCAGGAGTAGCCCCCTTGATCAGCCATGCGGCTGTTGAAAGCGAAAAAGGGGGCGGGCGGCCGCGTAGCGGACGACGGGGGATTGACCAGCCATGCGGCTGTTGAAACGCGCCTGCTCTTGGAGCAGAAGCAAATCCCCTCGGTCCCCCTTCTTCGAAGAGGAAGGCAATCAGTCCCGGTAGAGCCGCGGCGCGCGCTTCAGGCCGCACAGCAGCGAGTAGGCGCTGCCGTTGGCGTGGCGGGCCAGTTCGGTGACCGGCACCTGCGCGCCCCACAGTTCGACCCGGCTACCCAGGCACGCTTGCGGCAGGTCGGTCAGATCGACGGTGAGCATGTCCATCGACACGCGGCCGATCAGCCGGCTGCGCTGGCCGTCGATGGCGACCGGCGTGCCGGTGGGAGCGAAGTGCGGATAGCCGTCGGCGTAGCCGAAGGCGACCACGCCGACCCGGGTCGGGCGTTCGGTGACGAAACCGCCGCCGTAGCCGATCGGTTCGCCGGTGGCGAGGTCGCGCACGCTGATGATCTTGGATTCGGCGGTCATCACCGGGCGCAGGCGATCGGCCTGCGGGTGCGAGGACGGGAACGGATTGGCGCCGTACAGCATCAGGCCGGCACGGCCCCAATCGCTGCCGGCCGCCGGCCAGCCGAGCAGGCCGGGCGAGTTCGACAGGCTGCGTTCGCCGGGCAGATCGTCCAGCGTCGAGGCGAAGGCTTCCACCTGCTGCGGGGTGCGCGCGCTGTCCAGTTCGTCGGCACGGGCGAAATGGGTCATCGCCACCACCGCGGCCACCTGCGGCAGCGCGGACAATCGCTCCCAGGCAGCGCGATAGTCCGCCGGCGCCAGGCCGACCCGGTGCATGCCCGAATCCAGCTTCAGCCAGATCCCCAGCGGGCGTTCCAGCGCGGTGCTGGCGAGCACCTCGATCTGCCAGTGCGCATGGATCACGCACCACAGATCATGCGCGGCGATCACCGGCAGTTCGTCGGCTTCGAAGAAACCCTCCAGCAGCAGGATCGGCGAGCGGATGCCGGCGCCGCGCAGGGCCAGCGCCTCTTCCAGGCAGGCGACCGCGAAACCGTCGGCGGCTTCGGCCTCCAGCGCCTGCGCGCAGCGGACCGCGCCATGCCCGTAGGCATCGGCCTTGACCACGGCGAGGGAACGACCGCCGGCGAGTTCGCGGGCGATGCGGTAGTTGTGGCGCAGGGACTGCAGATCGATCAGCGCGCGGGCTGGGCGCATGGTTCAGGCTGGGGTTCGTGGCCGCCGCGGCGCGCGCCGTAGCGGGAAATATCGAGGCCTTCGCCGCTGATTTGCGGCATGCGCGAGGCCATCAGGTCGGCCAGGTAGCGGCCCGAGCCGCACGCCATGGTCCAGCCCAGTGTGCCATGTCCGGTGTTGAGGAACAGGTTCGAATACGGCGTCGCGCCCACCACCGGCGTGCCGTCCGGCGTGGCCGGGCGCAGGCCGGTCCAGAAACTGGCGCGGGACAGATCGCCGCCGCGCGGATACAGATCGCCGACCACCATTTCCAGGGTCGCGCGACGCTTCGGCGACAGCGACAGATCGAAGCCGGCCACCTCGGCCATGCCGCCGACGCGGATGCGATCATCGAAGCGGGTGATCGCGATCTTGTAGGTTTCGTCGAGGATGGTGGAAGTCGGCGCCATCGCCGCGTCGACGATCGGCAAGGTCAGCGAGTAGCCCTTGAGCGGGTACACCGGCAGGCGGATGCCCAGCGGCGCCAGCAGCTGCGGCGAATAGCTGCCCAGCGCCAGCACGTAGCGGTCGGCGGTTTCCAGCTTGCCGTCGATGCGCACGCCGCGGATGCGGCCGCCGTCGGTTTCCAGCGCCTCGATGGTCTGGCCGTGGCGGAACTCCACGCCCGCGGCGGCGGCCATCGCCGCCAGGCGGTGGGTGAACAGATGGCAATCGCCGGTCTGATCGTTGGGCAGGCGCAGCGCGCCGACCAGCTTGTCGGACACGCCGGCCAGCGCCGGTTCGACCCGGGCGATGCCGGCGCGATCCAGCAGTTCGTAGGGCACGCCGTATTCGTCCAGCACCGCGATGTCCTTGGCCGCGCCATCGAGCTGTGCCTGGGTGCGGAACAGCTGGGTGGTGCCGAGCTGGCGGCCTTCGTAGCGGATGCCGGTCTCGGCGCGCAGTTCGTCCAGGCAGTCGCGGCTGTATTCGGACAGGCGCACCATCCGCGCCTTGTTGATGGCGTAGCGCGCCTGGGTACAGTTGCGCAGCATCTGCGCCAGCCACAGGTACTGGTTGGGGTCCAGGCCCGGGCGGATCGCCAGCGGCGCATGCCGGGAGAACAGCCACTTGAGCGCCTTCAGCGGCACGCCCGGCGCGGCCCACGGCGAGGCGTAGCCCGGCGAGATCTGGCCAGCGTTGGCGAAGCTGGTTTCGCCGGCCGGACCGGCCTGCCGATCCACCACGGTCACCTCGAAACCGGCGCGCGCCAGATACCACGCGCTGCTCGTGCCGATGACCCCGCTGCCCAGAACCAGAACCCGCATATGGATGCTCCGCCAGTGAATCCGGACATTTCCCTGGCCTGGAGGCCAGGTTTCCGGAGTTCGGCGAGTATAGGGACGGCTGTATAGGGTTATTTTCCGTATTTTGTGGCAACATTGGGTAATTCCACCGCAAAGCCCGGTTTCCTTGGAGCCCCCATGACCCAGCGCCGCCGCGAACTGGACAAGATCGACCGCAACATCCTGCGGGTGCTGCAGGAGGAGGGGCGGATTTCCTTCACCGAACTGGGCGAGCGGGTCGGCCTGTCGACCACGCCGTGCACCGAGCGGGTCCGCCGGCTGGAGCGCGACGGGGTGATCACCGGCTACTACGCCCGGCTGGATCCGCAGTACCTCAAGGCCAACCTGCTGGTGTTCGTGGAAATCAGCCTGGCGTACAAGTCCGGCGACATCTTCGAGGAGTTCCGCCGCGCCGCCCTGCGCCTGCCCAACGTGCTGGAGTGCCATCTGGTCTCGGGCGACTTCGACTATCTGATCAAGGCGCGCATCTCGGAGATGGCGTCCTACCGCAAGCTGCTCGGCAGCACCCTGCTGACCCTGCCGCACGTGCGCGAGTCCAAGAGCTACATCGTGATGGAAGAGGTCAAGGAAACCCTCAGCCTGCCGGTGCCCGACTGAGCGTCCGGCCGGCGCCGGCGCGATGCCGGCCTGAACGGTCCGGGGTGACCATGGGCACATGACGCCCGCGCGGCGGACGGGAGTATCGTGGCAGCCTTTGTCCCGTTCCGAGGTCCGCCATGCACGCCCACCGCTGGATCCTGCTGACCGCCGCGCTGTGCGGCGCCAGCGCCTGCAACCGCACCCCCGAACCGGCCGCCGAGGCGCCCAAGGCCGAAGCGCCCGCCGCCGCGCCGGTCATCGGCATCGATCTGGCCGGCCTGGACAAGAGTGTCGCGCCGGGCGACGACTTCGACGAATACGCCAATGGCGGCTGGCGCAAGAACGCGGTGATTCCGGACGATCGTTCCAGCACCGGCGTGTTCCTGGAGGTCTTCCAGAAGGCCGAGAAGCGCAACGCCGATCTGGTGCAGGGACTGGCCAAGGCCAATCCGGCCGCCGGCACGCCCGAGCGCAAGATCGCCGACTACTACGCCGCCTACATGGACGAAGCCGGCATCGAGCAGCGCGGCCTGGCGCCGTTGCAGCCGTGGCTGGACAAGATCGACGCCATCGCCACGCCAACCGATCTGTCGCGCTATATCGGCAGCACTGTGCGCGCCGACACCGATCCGCTCAACGCGACCAACTTCGCCACCGACAACCTGTTCGGCCTGTTCGTCGCCCAAGGTCTGGAAGATCCCTCGCAGAACGTGGGCTACCTGATGCAGGGCGGCCTGGGCATGCCAGATCGCGAGTACTACCTGGCCGCCGACAAGGAAATGGCCGCCAACCGCGAGAAGTACCAGGCCTACATCGGCCAGGTGCTGAAGCTGGCCGGCGCGAGCGACGCCGACGCGGCCGCCAAGGCCAAGGCGATCTTCGATCTGGAAATGAAGATCGCCAAGGCGCACGCCAACATCGTCGACAGCCAGAACGTGCACAAGGCGAACAATCCGTGGGAGACCGCGGCGTTCGCCAGCAAGGCGCCGGGCATCGACTGGGCGGCGTTCTTCGAGAGCGCCGGCCTGACCGGGCAGAAGGTGCTGATCGCCTGGCAGCCCAAGGCGATCACCCAGCTGTCCGCGCTGGTCGCCAGCCAGCCGCTGCAGACCTGGAAGGACTACCTGCGCTTCCACGCCATCGATCACAGCGCCGGGCTGCTGCCCAAGGCCTATGCCGACGCCAGCTTCGAATTTCACGGCAAGGCCCTGCAGGGCACGCCCAAGCAGCGGGATCGCTGGAAGCGCGCGATCGGCGCCACCAACGGCGCGCTCGGCGACGCCATCGGCCAGATCTACGTGAAGCAGTACTTCCCGGCCTCGTCGAAGGCGCAGGTCGAGGAGATGGTCAACAACATCCTGGCCGCGTTCCGCGAAGGCGTGGACAAGCTGGAATGGATGACCCCGGCGACCAAGGAGAAGGCCAAGGCCAAGGCCGCGACCATGCGGGTGGGCGTGGGCTATCCGGAAACCTGGCGCGACTACGCCTCGCTGGAAGTGAAGGCCGACGATCCGCTGGGCAACGCGCGCCGCGCCGAGGAATTCGAGTATCGCCACCAGACCGCCAAGCTGGGCAAGCCGGCCGATCGCGCCGAGTGGTGGATGACCCCGCAGACGGTCAACGCCGTGCAGCTGCCGCTGCAGAACGCGATGAACTTCCCGGCCGCGATCCTGGAAGCGCCGTTCTTCGATCCCAAGGCCGATCCGGCCGCCAACTACGGCGCCATCGGCGCGGTGATCGGCCACGAGATCAGCCATGGCTTCGACAACACCGGCGCCGAGTTCGACGATCAGGGCCGCCTGCGCAACTGGTGGACGCCGGAGGACGCGGCGCACTTCAAGGCCGCCGGTGATCGCCTGGTCGCGCAGTACAACGCCTACGAACCGATGCCGGGCCTGCACATCAACGGCGAGCAGACCTTGGGCGAGAACATCGCCGACGTGTCCGGCCTGGCCATCGCCCACACCGCCTACAGGAAGTCGCTGGGCGGCAAGGAAGCGCCGGTGATCGACGGCCTGACCGGCGACCAGCGCTTCTTCATCGCCTACGCGCAGGCGTGGCGCACCAAGACCCGCGACGCGGCGCTGCGCGCGCAGGTGATCGGCGACGGCCACGCGCCGGGCCGCTACCGCGCCCAGACCGTGCGCAACGTCGATGCCTGGTACGCGGCGTTCCCGTCCAAGGCGGGCGAGAAGCTGTTCCTGGAGCCGAAGGATCGGGTCAAGATCTGGTAATCCGACTCGACTCGTCTCGCCGCTGGATGTACCGGCGAGCGTAGCCCGTTCCCTCCTCCGCTTGGCGGGGGAGGGTTGGAGTGGAGGGCCGGACCGGAAAGAATCCGTCGCCCCTGGCAATAGCCACCAAGCCAAACCCACATACCACCGCCGTCGACCAGACAGCGATCGACCGGAAGCCGCCCCCACTCCCAGTCCCTTCCCCGCCAGCGGGGGAAGGGGCTACGGCCGAATCGCTGCGATGTCCTGCAAGTCGAGTGAGCAGGGAGAAGGGCGAATGGCGACATCC
>OFDB01000013.1_pt1 | contig 93577 bp, 89 predicted proteins | sample 1521001 | NCBI WGS metagenome assembly OFDB01 (sample SAMEA2532531, study PRJEB24079) | metagenome | biome: bacteria; feature: seaside; material: soil | place: India | collected 2012-02-01 | depth 0.1 m | reverse complement strand
CGGCGGGGGTGTTTGCTTTTCAGCCCCCTTCGTAGAAGGGGGCGGGCGCCCGCGAAGCGGGTGACGGGGGATTGACCCGCATGCGGCGGTTGAGGAGCGCTTGCTTTGGGCGCGACGAGCAAGCGCTTTTTCAACGCCGAAGGGCGGGCACCTCAAAGTGCGTACTTGTGCGGGAGCGGGCAGGTTCCCAAGAATGCCGCTCCCCACTTCGCGCGGCGAACCGCACCCGGATGCTTCCATGACCCACGTACTGCATGTCAGCGCCTCGCCCAGCGGCGAGGATTCCCGTTCGCTCGCTCTTGCCACTGCATTCCTGGAGGCCTGGGGTCAGGCGCATCCCGCGCATACGCAGGAGACGGTGGATGTCTGGAATCTGGAACTCCCCGAATTCGACGCATCGATGATCGCCGCCAAGTTCGCGGTGCTGCGCGCGCAGGACGCCACGCCGGAGCAGCAGGCGCAATGGGAGCGCGCGGTGCGGTTGTCGCGGCAGTTCAATCGCGCCGACGTCTACGTGTTCAGTCTGCCGATGTGGAATTACGGCCTGCCGTACCGGCTCAAGCATTACGTCGACATCGTGACCCTGCCCGGACAGAACTGGCGCTGGTCGCGTGCGGAGGGCTACCAGCCGCTGCTGTCCGGCAAGCGCGCGTTCCTGATGTATTCCAGCGCCGGCGATTTTTCGGAAGGCGCCACGCCCCAGTACCAGGATTTCCAGAAACCCTACATGCGCCAGTGGCTGCGCTTTCTCGGTATCGAGGTGGCCGGTGAGGTAGCGCTGGCGCCGACGTTGACGGATCCGGATTACCTGGCACAGATCAGGCAGTCGGGCATCGCGCAGGCGCGCGCGATGGCGGCGGTCGGTTGAACCGGCCGCCGCCGGGGTTTCATTCCTCTTCTTCCCGGTCGGGAGAGCGCTCCCGGCGGGGCTCGTCGGGCGAGGGGGATTCCCGGCCGGGCTCGCGCGGGTCCGGTCGAGGCTGCTGCTGGGAACGAAGGATCGGGAACATGCACGTGCTCCGGTAGCGCGGCTGCGTGCCGCACGGCCTCACGTTGTGCGCGCGGGCATGAAAAGCCCGTGACCCGTGCGGCGCCCGCGCATCATGTTCTCGTAACCACGCGGCTCTTACCGTGGTGGCTTCCGCAACGCACGGGAGACAGAACCGATGATCATCGAAGAAATCATGACGCGGGACGTGGTCACCATCCGGCCGGAGCAGTCCCTGCTGGATGCCGCCGAGCTCATGCGCAGCCTCGATGTGGGCAGCCTGCCGGTGCAGGAGAGCGATCGCTTGATCGGCATGATCACCGACCGCGACATCGTGGTGCGTGGCCTGACCGACAACGACGTCGCCGGCAAGACCGTGCGCGACGTGATGTCCGAAGAGGTGATGTATTGCCGGGCGGGCGATCAGGTCGAATCGGTCGCGACCAACATGGCCGACCTGGAGATGCGCCGGTTGCCGGTGGTGGACGACAACAAGCGGCTGGTCGGCATCGTGTCGCTGGCCAACATGATGCATTCCAAGCGTTCTGCCGCGCAGACGATGGGGCGCGGCGTCGCGACGCCGCATTGAGGTCACGAGACTGATGGGCGTCAGCGCAGGCCGCGCAACACGCTTTCCAGGTTGAAGGCCAGGCCTTCCTGGTCCGGGCCGGCCGGTGCGAGGTCGGCCCCGGCCGCGGCGCGCATGAAATCGTCGCTGACGTTGTAGGCGCCGCCGAGCACTTCCACGTGGGAGGCGAAACGATCGTCGCGCGCGGCGCGGCCGAGCAGATCGTTGAACGCCAGCACGCGCAGGATCAGTGAATTTCGCTGATCGAAGTCGAGATCCCAGCGTTCCACTTCGTCGACCAGGCGACCGCTGGCTTCCTCCACGCGCACGCCCACGCCGGCCCCGTCCAGCGGCGTCCGCAAGGCGGACTGGAAGGTCGCCAGCGCCTGGCCCAGCTGGTCCTCGCGAACGGGAGGAAAGCGGGAATCATCGTCGTTCATGGCGGGTCCGCGGGCAGGCTCACTGCATGCACCACCAGGCACCCAGCACCAGCGCGAACAGCGAGAACAGGGCGAGCAGGCCGAGGGCGAAGAAGCGAAGGGTACGAAGGCGACGGGGCACGGGCAGTTCCTGTAACGGAAGCTGCACGGAGGCTCCGGAGGCACGGCAGGGGGACACCGAGTGCGGGTTCAGGTTAGCCCCGCCGGTGTTAATGCGGTGCAAGGGGGCCTCCGGTCGCCCGGGGACGGCGAATTTGACGCTTTCGCCGCGCACCCGGGGCCGGACACCAAAGCGTCATATTGGTTACCTAGGATGGCCCGAGGCAGGTATCGAACCTTGGGTCGACAGAAGGTCAAACGCACCGGAAAGGTGACCCTTGCGCCTGCCCTGGTCCTTTCGGGAGTACTGGCGATGGCTGCGGCTACGGCTTCGTTGGCGCAAGGACGCATTGCGCCCTGCGACGTGAAGGAAGCACCGGTCCCCGACCGGCCGGCGCAGCCCTGCGTGGGCGGCGAATTCGATTTCGACATTGGTCCGCAGCCGCTGGATCGCGCCATCGAGGCGTTCGGCGTCGCGACCGGCCAATCGGTCATCTATGACAGCAACCTGACCACCGGCGTGGCGTCGGCCGGCGTGCGCGGGCGTTTTGGCGCGGCCGACGCGCTTGCGCGGATCCTGCAGGGCAGTGGCCTGCGCGTCCGCCAGGTCGGGCAGGGCGCGCTGGTGTTGACGCGCGATCCGGAGGCGCCGGCGGTGCCCGCGCGTGATCCGGCCTGGTACTACGGCGAAATCCAGCATCGACTGGGCGAAGCGTTCTGCCGGCGGCGCGAACTGGCCGAAGGACGGCATCGCCTTGCCTTGCAGTTGTGGTTCACCGCCGACGGCCGCGTCGCGCGCTCGCGTCTGCTGGAATCCACCGGCGACGCGGCGGTGGATGCGGCGGTGCGCGAGGCGATGAATGGGCTGGCGCTGGATGCGCCGGTGCCGGCGCAGGTGGCGCAGCCGTTCACCCTGCTGGTGCTGCCACGCGCGGCCGGTTACGCGTGGGCGTGCCCGGCGCCGAAGCCGGAGCCGCGGTCATGAGCACGGCGGAAGCGGCGGCGGGCCTGCAGCAGTTCCTGGTGCTGCGCTACCACGAACTCAAGCGGCGGTTGGTACAGCGGTTGGGATCGGACGAGGTGGCCAGCGATGCATTGCAGGAAACCTGGGTGCGCCTGTCCACGCGGCGGGTGGCCGACACGGTGGCCGACCCTTGGCACTACGTGTTCCGGATGGCGGTGAACGCCTCGATTGATCTGCACCGTTCCGCCAGTCGGCAACTCAGTGCGCGCGAGGTGGACGATCTGCTGGAACTGGCCGACCCGGCGCCGGGTCCGGCCGAAGCGGCGGCCTCGCAGGCCGAACTGGAAGCCCTGGTGCGGGTGATGCGGGAACTGCCCGAGCGGCGCCGCGACATCCTGCTGGCGGTGCGCGTGCAGCAGCTGACCCAGCCGGAAGTGGCGCGTCGGATGGGCATTTCCCTGCGCCTGGTGGAACTGGAACTGCAGAAGGCCCAGGCCTACTGTGCGGCCCGGTTGGGCCGTTGACGCGTGCGGCGGGAAGCGCCCCGGATCACGCCGGGGACGGTTGCCATGCGGGATTGGCCATCCAAATCGGTCTATTGTCTGACAGGCACCGTTGGCCATCCCGGCTAGGGCGGTCCGCCGGGTGCGGGCAAAGCGCGGCATGACATTCTCCAACGATGACAAGCGGAAGAACCTGCTCAGGCGAGAGGCCGATGCCTGGGTGCGGTTGTTGGCGTCGGGACGCGCGACCGAAGAGGACGCGCGGGCGTTGCAGCGCTGGTGCGCGCAGGGACCGATGCATCGGGCCGCGTTCGAGGACGCCAAGCGCCTGTGGCGCGATTTCGGGCCGGCCGGCGAACGCCTGATCGCGCAGTCGGCCGCCAGCGCCGCGCGCTCCGCGCGGCCGCGCATGAACCGGCGCGCCTTCCTGGGCGGCATGGCCGCGGCGGCATCGGTGGCGGGCGTGGCGTTGCTGGCCGAACATCCGCTGCTGGGCGGCTGGACGCCGATATCGGAATGGGGCGCGGACTACCGCACCGCCACCGGCGAACAGCGCACGGTGCGCCTGCGCGAGGACGTGGTGCTGGCGATGAACACGCAGACCAGCATCGAGGTGCAGCGCCAGGATGGCCGGATCGATGGGGTGACGCTGCTGGCGGGCGAAGCGGCGATCGATGCGATGGGCGCGACCGGGGGACAATTCCGGATTGCGTCCGGTGCCGGGCGGATCACTGCGGAACTGCCGGCCAAACTTGAGGTGCGGCGCGTCGGTGAAAGCACCTGCGTCACTTGCCTGCGCGGCCGGGTGGCGGTGCAGGTGGGGGATCAGCAGCGCACGCTGGCCGCGCGCTATCAGGTGGACTACGGCGAAAACGGACTGGAAACGGTGCGCGCGATCGAGCCGGAACAGATATCGGCATGGCGCGACGGTGTCATCGTGTTCCGCAACACGCCGTTGCCGGAAGCGATCGGCGAGATCAACCGCTACCGGCGCGGCCGGGTGATGTTGATGGACAAGGCGCTGGAAGGACGTTCGGTCAGCGGCCGTTTCCCGATCACCCGGATGGATCTGGCGATCACGCAGATCCAGCAGGCGTTCTCGGCCCGCGTGACCACGCTGCCCGGCGACATCATCCTGCTCGGCTGAGCCGCGCCACGCTACGCCACTCCGCGCGCCGCTCCGTTCGCGCTGACGCGCCGGCAGGCGCATTCAGGAACCTTGACGTTCACCCTCACGTGCACGCCGGACGCGTCGGGGCTTTGCGGGTTCGTCCGACAACGAGCGTCGTGAAGAAGGAAAGCCATCGATGGTACACGCCATCGTCCCCCTCTCCACGGAGCGTCCCGCAGTGCCCAAGCAAGCGATTGCCCCTTCACGTCCCGCGTTCCGTACGCATCCGCTTTCGCGCGCGATCGGCCTGTTCCTGCTTGCCGGCGGTGGCATGGATGCCGCCCTGGCGCAACAGGCGTTCAGCTCTGCCTGGTTCGCCAACAAGGCGGCGGTGCAGAGCGCGGTGGGTTCCACCGGCCGGCTTCCGAATGGCGCGCCCGCGCCGCTGCGCCCGACCGGGCCGCAGGCGCAGTCGCAGGCCGCGCGTGACCGCCTGCAGCAGTCGATCGCCAATCTCAACAGCGCCGCGCAGGCCATCGCGCTGCGCCAGGCGTTGCAGCAGCAGGCACGGCAGGCGGCGCTGGCGCGCCCGTCCGACGTGCCCGATGGTCTGGGCGAGGGCGGCCTGAAGATCGACGAGGATGCGCTGACCCGTGGCTGGCACAACGCCAAGGGTCCGACCCAGCAGGTGGTCGACGGCAAAGCCACCGTGACCATCGAGCAGACCGGCAGCAAGGCGATCCTCAATTGGGAAACCTTCAACGTCGGCCGCAACACCACGGTGAAGTACGACCAGCAGGCCGACTGGGCGGTGCTCAACCGGGTGAACGATCCGCTGGCGCGGCCTTCGCAGATCCAGGGACAGATCGAAGGCGCCGGCACGGTGCTGGTGCTCAATCGCAACGGCGTGGTGTTCGACGGCAGTTCGCAGGTCAACGTGCGCAACCTGGTGGCCGCGGCGGCGCGGATGAGCGATGCGCAGTTCCTCGGCAACGGCCTGTACGGCGCCAACGGCGCGGCCAGCTTCACCGATGCCGGCGGCGCGGTGAAGGTGGAGGCCGGCGCGCTGATCCAGACCCGCGAACCGCAGTCGGTCACCCAGGGCGGCGGTTATGTGCTGCTGCTCGGCAACGAGGTCGACAACGCCGGCCAGATCGTCACCCGCAAGGGACAGACGCAGCTGGCGGCCGGTGATCGATTCATCATCCGCAAGGGCGCCGGCACCGAGGGCAACCAGGCATCGACCACGCGTGGCAACGAGGTCGCCGCGCTGCGCGACGCGGATTCCACCGCCACCGGTCGGGTGCTCAACACCGGCGTGATCCAGGCGCGCGAGGGCGATGTCACCCTCGCCGGCCACGAAGTGCGCCAGGAAGGCGTCGCGATCGCGACCACCACCGTCAACACGCGTGGCACCGTGCACCTGCTCAACTCGGCGGGCGACGCGGAAGGCTCGGTAACGCTGGGCGAGGGCGCGCTGACCGCGGTGCTGCTGGAGGACGATGGCAAGACCACCGCGCTGGACAGCCAGCGCGACGCGCTGATCGCCGAGTCCGGCAAGCTCGATGCGCTGCGGATGCAGACCGAGCCCGGTGCGTTCGACAACTACTCGCGGCTGTCGGACCGCCGCGATCAGTCGCGGGTGGAAATCGTCTCCGGCGGCGACGTGAATTTCGAGGGCGATTCGCTGACCCTCGCCACCGGCGGCCAGATCGCGGTCACCGCCGGCGACCGCACGCGTGCCGATGCGGGCGCGACGCTGGACGTGTCCGGCGCGGTTGGCGTGCAGGTGGCGATGGAGAGCAACACGGTGCAGGTCAACGTGCAGGGCAACGAACTGCGCGATTCGCCGCACAACCGCGACAGCGGCTCGCTGTTGAACAGCACCATCTGGGTGGACCGTCGCGATCTGGTGCTGGTGCCGGCCGGTACCGGCGGCTATGCCTCCGATCGCTGGTACGCCGCCGGTGGGCTGCTGGAGGTCAGCGGTTGGGTTAACAACCAGGGCCACGGCATCGGCGAGTGGGCCGCGCAGGGCGGCACGATCACGCTGGGTGGCAAGGAAGTGATCACCCGCGCCGGCTCGCGGATCAATCTGTCCGGCGGCGCGCTGGACGTGCAGACCGGTTACGTGCAGCAGACCTGGCTGCGCGACGGCGACGGCCGCCTGTACGCCCTGCAGGACGCCCCCGCGGAACTGCTCTACGCGGGCGTCTACCAGGGTTACGAGGTGGATCACGAACGCTGGGGCGTGCAGGAAACCTACCTCAATCCGATCATCGCGCCGCGCCAGCGGCTGGAGAACGGCTACACGGTCGGCCGCGATGCCGGCCGCCTCATCGTCGATGCGCCCACCGCGGTGCTGGAAGGCGACCTCCAGGCCACGGTGTTCGACGGCGAGCGGCAGACCCGCGCGCGCGACGCGGTGGATGGCTACCGGCAGGCGCAGAGCGCGGTGGCGCGTTCGGGCGAACTGATCGTCGGGCGGGTCAATGCGCGTGGGTTCGACGCGCCGCATGCCAGCCGGATGGTGATCGGCGATGTCGACGATGTGGCCATCGGCGAGGCGGATGCCGCGCTGCCGGAGGATCGCATCGGCACCGTGTTGCTGGACGCGGAGCGGCTGAACCGCAGTGGCCTGGGCGGACTGACCCTGACCAGCACCGACGCCATCCACATCGATGCCGATCTGTCGCTGGCCGATGGCGGTGTGCTGGATCTGTCGGCGGCGGAGATCGCCATCAACGCCGATGTCACCGCCCGCAGCGGCCGCGTGAAGGCCGACAACGTGGTGGACGTGGCCACGATTGACGCGCCAGCGTCCACCTTCCTGTTGCGCGAGGACGGCAGCGCGGATTTCACCCTCGGCGCCGGCGCGACCCTGGATCTGTCGGGCACCTGGCACAACGGCCGGCTCGATGGCGCCGGCGCGGTCTCGCTGGCGAACATCGACGGCGGCGATTTGGCGGTGCGGATGGTGGCGGGCTCCGTTCGCCTGGAGCAGGACAGCCGCGTCGATCTGCGCTCGGGCGCGGCCCTGCATGGCGACGGCAGGCTGAGCGGCGGCCGTGGCGGCGATCTGAGCCTGATCGCCAATGACGACCGTGTCGCGGGTTCTGAAAACAGCGGCGGGCTGGATCGGTCGGGGCGCGAACTGCGGCTGGATGGCGAGATCCTGGCGGCCGGCGTGGCCGGCGGTGGCACCCTGACCCTGCAAGCGCCCGCTCCGGTGGTGTTCGGTGCGAACGCCGTGCTCGAAAGCGGCGTGCTGGAAGCGGGCACGCGCCTGCCGGCCGATGTGGTGCTGGGTGAAGCGGTGGACATTGCGGTGGGTATGCGCTTGCCGGTCGATGCCTATGCGTCGGTGACCACCGCGGTCCCGGATCGGCCCTTGCCGGCGGTGACGGTGGATACGGTGACGCAACCGGAAGTGGTGCTGGCCGGCGAATGGACCGTGCCCGACAACGTGTGGGTGAACGCGGACGGCAATTGGGTCACCGGCGGCACCGTGCTCGCGGCCGGGACGCGCATGCAGTTCCTAGGCAATACGAGACTTCCGGCGGGCACGGTGTTGCCGTCGTCGGCGTTCCCGCAGGGCCTCGCGGTATATCCGTACGCGCTGACGATGCAGGCCGGCGAGATCGCGCCGGTTGCGGTGACCGTGCCGGCGGGGCAGGTGATTCCGCGCGGCACCTGGTTCGATCAGGCGATCACGTTCGATCCCGCGCTGAAGCTCGACGCCGGACTGCTGCGCACCGGTTTTGCCGACTACCGCATCGGCAGCCGTGCCGGGCTGGTGGTATCGGAAGGGATGGAACTGGCCACGGAGATGCCGCTGCTGCGCCCGACGGCCGACGCGTTCCTCCGTTCCTCGGACAGCGCGTTGTCCACGGTGCTGGAGGCATGGACGCCGCCGGTGGTGGGGGAAGATCCGACCGCGGGCAGGCTGCATCTGCGTGCCGGTGCGGATCTGTCGCTGCACGGCGCCTCGCTGGACATCGGCAAGGGTGCCCACATCCGCGTCGACCCCGGCCAGCGCGTGGAGCTGGCCGCCGCGCGTCAACTGGTGATGGATGGAACCATCACTGCGCCCGGCGGGGAGATTTCACTGCTGAGTGCACCCATCGGCATGGTCGACAAGGCGGCGGCGGGTGGAACCGGCGTGTCGCTTTGGGTGGGCGAACATGCCGTGCTCGATGCCGCCGGCCGCGCCTGGACCGCGTTTGACGCGGCGGGCCGGCGCTACGGCCTGGCCCAGGACGGCGGCGCCATCCGCATCGGCCTGGACGACTACGGCATCGACGTGAAGGACGTGCCCGACACCTCGCGCGCGATGGTGGTGATCCGCGAGGGCGCGCGGCTCGACGCTTCCGGTGCGGCGGCCACGGTCGATCTGGCCGAAGGACTGCCGGCACTCGCGCATCCGATCACGCTGGCCGGTGACGGCGGCCTGATCCAGCTGGGCTCGCAGGCCGGCATCCTCAACGACGGCGAGCTGCGTGCGTTCGCCGGCGGTGCGGGCGCGGCCGAGGGGCAACTGAACCTGGTGCTGGAAAACACCCAGCAGAATCAGCACGAGGGTGTGCGTACGCTGACCCTGAGCCAAATGCGGCTATCCAGTGGTCTGGCCGCCGACGCGATGGCGGGCGAGGCGTTCGCGCCCGCGCTTTACCACGATGCCCGTATCAGCGTGGAGGAGATCGAAGCCGGCGGCTTCGGCACGCTGGATCTGTGGAGCCGCGACGTGATCGCGTTCGAGGGTGATGTCGATCTGGCGTTGAGCCAGCGCCTGAGCCTGCGCCGCGGCCTGCTGTCGGTGGCCGAGGAGACCCCGGAAGCCCGGATCTCGCTGTCGGCTCCGCACGTGCAGTTGATCGGCAAGGTCGCCATCGAAAAGGATACGACCATCTCCCCATTGCCGGGGCTGAACACCGTTGTCAATGGCGAGTATCGGAATTACAGGCAGGGATCACGCAACGACGCAAGGCTGACCATCCAGGCGGCGCTCATCGATGTGCAGGATGCGCTGCAGTTTGGTGGTTCCGGCGTGGTTGCGATGGAGACCGCACCGGAAACCTGGACCCCGGAGGCGGTGGACCGCTATGGCTTCGACCGGGTCGATCTGATCAGTCAGGGCGATATCCGCTTCGGCGACAGCCTGCTGAACACGGCAGGCGACCTGAACCTGACCGCGCGCCAGATCTATCCGACCACGCATGCCAGTGCGGAGGTGGTAGTCGGCGCCGATTACGGCAACCATACGGGGTCGCAGTACGATCCCGAGCGCACCCTGACCATCCGAGGCCTGGGCGACATGCCCGAGGCGCCGTTCTCGGTGTTCGGATCGCTCGTCCTGCGTGCCGCCAACATCGACCAGGGCGGTGTGGTGCGTGCGCCGCTGGGCCGCATCGTGCTTGGCGGAATCCCGGATCCGGATACCTACCTGATCGATCAGCAGTTCCATGTGCTGCTGCGCGCGGGCAGCCTGACCTCCACCAGCGCCGCCGGTCTGCGCATGCCCTATGGCGGAACCTCGGACGGATTGCGCTATGTCTACAACGGCCAGGCACTGGAATTCGATGATCTCGCCAACCTGGATGGGGATCGCAGTGGAAGTGCCAGTATCGGGACGGTCGATTCGATCGCGCGCGGCGTGCTGATGGGCCAGGTGACGCTCACCGCGGAGACCGGCTCGGTCATCGATGTATCCGGCGGCGGTGAACTGACCGGCGCCGGCTTCTTCACCGGTCGCGGGGGGTCGGTCGACATCCTGCGCACGTCGCTGGCCAATGCCAATCCGGCGAACGCCTTCAGCGATCCCGATGCCGAGGTCTACGCCATCGTCCCGTCGATGCCGGGCCAGTACGCGCCGGTCTCGCCCGATGCGGGCGCGGGCGCACCGCGGATCGGCCAGCAGATCACGCTGACCGAAGCGGTGGGCGGACTGCCGGCGGGCACCTACACGCTGATGCCGTCGACCTATGCGCTGTTGCCGGGCGCGTTCCGGGTGGAACTGGCTGGCGGCGCGAGCCGCGAAGCCCCTTCGGTGACGATGCCGGGTGGACTGTTCCGTGCGAGTGCCTATCTGGGCATCGCCAATACCGGCGTGCGAGATGTCCTGCCCACCGCGGTGACGCTGATGTCGGGCGAGACGGTGCGCCGGTTCTCGCAGTACAACGAAACCAGCTACGCCGATTTCGCCATCGCCGAGGCCGCGCGCTTCGGTACGCGCCGGCCGCGCCTGGAGCGCGACGCGCAGAGCCTGCACCTGGACTTCGCCCGGGCCGTCGGCGAGACGATGGATTTCAAGGGCCAGGTGCGGATGGCCGGCGAAGGCGATGGCGCCGACGGCAACCTGTTCCTGAGCTCGCTCGGCGCGCTGGAAATAAAGCGTGCCGGCGAGGACGCCAGCGAAGGTTACTCCGCGGTCGACAGCGAGGACCTGGCCGGCATCCAGGCCGGTATCCTGACGGTGGGCGGCACGTTCTCGCTGGTCGAAGCCTGGACCACCGGCGACACTTCCGGCCAGGGTAACTTCGCGCTCGGTCCCCGCGTGGTGTTCGAGAGCGGCAAGGGTACGGTGGTGGTGCGTGATGGCGCACAACTGCGGGCGGATCAGATTTTCCTGACCAGCGGCGACCAGGTGCTGGTGGAAGGCGGCGCGACCCTGGAGGCCCGCGCGGCCGGCGGGCCGTTGCTGGATTCCAGCCGTGGCTATATGTTCTCCGACACCTACAACGACCGGGATCCCACCGGCGGCGCGGTGTTGGCGGTGTCTGCGGGTGACGTGCGCTTTACCCCGCCCACCTCCGCGAGCGCGAACCAGAGCATCAATGCCATCCGCATCGAGGACGGTGCGGTCCTGCGCTCGCCGGGCACGCTGGCGTTCTCGACCAACGGCGAACTGGCGCTGGGCGATGCGGAGTACAACGCGCGCTACTTCGCGCTCACCGCGCCGAGCCTGCACATCGGCACCGATGCTGCCTTCGCGCGGGCCGAGGAAGCCGGCGCGATCGGTGAGGGCCTGCGGCTGTCGCAAACACTGCTGGATCGCCTGCAGAGTCCGTCGGCCGGCCAGCGCGCGGTCGAGCGGGTCTCGCTGAGCGCCAGCGGTTCGATCAATCTGTTCGGCGAGGTCGATTTCGACCTCGGCCGCGCCAGCGGCGACGCGGATACCCAGCTGTGGCTGGAGACGCCGGCGCTGTACGGCTGGGGCGAGGCGGACGAAACCGCGCGGATCGCCGCCGGCACCGTGGTGTGGAATGGCCTGGCCACGGGTCTTGGCACGCCGGGAGCTCCTTACGCCAGCGCCGCGCCCGGCGTGGTCCAGGCCGGCGGCGCCGGCACCGGTGCCGGCCGGTTGAGCATCGAGGCCGAGCGCATCGAGTTCGGTTACGCGCCCTATGCGCGCGCCCAGGATCAGGTGAACCTGGACCGGTTGGCGCTGGGTTTCGCCCGCATGGATCTGCGCGCCAGCGAACGCATCACCGCCAATCACCGCGGCACACTGTCCGTGTATGCGGGCGGTACCGACGCCGACAGCTACACCGGCGGCGACCTGCACCTGTCCACGCCGGTGCTGACCGGCGCGGCGGGTTCCTTCATGGCCTACCGCGCGGGCGGTGAGGTGACCGTGGAGGCGCCGGCCGGCGCGCCGGCCTACGATCGCGCACGCTTCAACGAACTGGGCGCGGAAGTGCGCCTGTCCGGCCAGCGCGTCAACGTCGATACCGCGGTGGCGCTGCCGAGTGGCCGGCTGGTGCTCGAAGCGGAGGGCGGCATCGCCCTGGGCGAACGCGCCACGCTGGATCTGGCGGGCCGCACGCTGAACTTCTTCGACACGCAGCGGCGCAGCTGGGGCGGCGACGTGGTGATGGAGGCGGAAAACGGCGCCATCATCCAGGCCGCCGGTTCGCTGATCGATGTTTCCGCACAAGGCAACGACGCTGGCACGATCCGGATCACCGCCACCGGTACGGAGGGCACGGTGGCGCTGGATGGCCGCCTGCTCGGCGGCAGCGACGCCGGCCATCTGAGCGGCGGGATCGACGTGCGCGCGAATGTGCTGCCGGACTTCGCCGGTTTGAATGCGCGCCTCAACGCGGGCGGATTCTTCGAGGCGCGGGGCTTTTCGATTGGCACGGGGGATCTGGTGATCGGTGACGAGGTGCGCGCCCGCCAGGTCTCGATTGCCGCCAATGGCGGCAGCCTGACCGTGAATGGCCGCATCGACGCCAGCGGCGTGCAACCGGGCGACATCCGCCTGGCCGCGCGCGACGATCTGGTTTTGGCATCCACCGCGATGCTCGATGCGCACGGCACGCAGTTGCAGGTGGATGGCCGCGGCGCGGTGATCGAGGCGTCCAATCGTGGCCAGGTCGAGCTCACTAGCGCGGCGGGCCGGGTAATGCTGGAAGACGGCGCGCGGATCGATCTGAGCTCGCCCGATGGCATCGCCCGCGGGCAGCTGGACATCAATGCGCCGCGGGTGGGTGACGATGACGTGGCGGTGGACGCCGGCGGCAGCATGGACGTGCGCGGTGCGGCGAGCATCGCGGTCAACGCCTTCCGTGGCTACATCGCCGAGGATGGCAAAGTGGATCAGGCACGCCTGGACGCCATCCATGCCGACAGCACGGCGTTCATCGACGCGGCGCTGGGCAATGCCGCGCTGGCCACGCGTCTGCAGGGACTGGCCGCCCATGGCGAGGTGTTCCACCTGCGTCCCGGCGTGGAAATCCGCAGCGGCACCGCGGAGGGCGATCTGGCGGTCACCGGCGACATCGATTTCTCCGGCTACCGCTATGGGCCGGATGCGGATCCGGCGTTGCGCGGCAGCGGCGAGCCGGGTGTGGTCGTGCTGCGCGCCAGCGGCGACCTGCGGGTCGCCGGCAGCATCACCGATGGTTTCGCACCGCCGCCGGCCACCCCGGATGACGATGGCTTCTCGCGCATCCAGATGATGCTGGCCGGCGGGCAGACGATGGAGCAGGAGATCACTTTCGAAGCGCCCTTCAATCCGGACTTCGGCGACTTCTGGTTCGTGTTCCCCGACACCCTGGTGACCGGCATGGATCTGCCTTTCGTGGAATCGGGCTGGATCACCGACGGGCTGGGCAGCTACTACGGACCGGGCGATCAGATCGCCATGGGGGCGCTGTACGGCACCATCACGATCGGTGCCGGCACGCGGTTGACCACGATCGATCCCGCCAATGCGGACATCGCCCTGAAGGAAGTGGTGGACCGCCGCCAGTGGGCGGCGGCGCCCATGCTGGAAGCGGGCATGCAGTCCTGGTCGATGCGGCTGATCGGCGGTGCCGATCTCGCTTCGGCCGACAGCCGGATGCTGACCGCCGCGTCGCGGCTGGCTGGGCGCGGCAATGTGATCCTCGACGGGCCGGGCAAGGTCGGACCGCTGCGCCAGCAATCGGCGCTGTCGGTCATCCGCACCGGCACCGGCGATCTGGACGTGCTGGCCGGCGGCGACTACGTGCAGAAATCCCTGTTCGGCGTGTATACCGCCGGTACCCAGGTGGCCGACACGGCGGACTGGGATCAGGAGCGTGCGCGCCAGGCCGATGGCACCGTGCTGGGCGTGGGCAACGAGGCCTATGAAGCCACCCTGGATGCGCGCCGGATGTACTTCACCACCGGTGGCGGCGATCTGCGGCTGTCCGCGCAGGGCGACGTGCGCGGCTTCACCGAGTATGGGCAGCCGAACAACAGCACCAATATCGGCAGTTGGTTGTGGCGCCAAGGCGGGGAGGAATTGGGCCAGTCGACCGCATGGGGAATCAATTTCGGCCAGTATGTCTATAATCCGGCAACGTTCATGCTGGAGTTCGCCGGATTCTCCGGAATCGGCACGCTCGGTGGCGGTCATGTCCGGGTAAATGCCGGTGGCGACATGGGCGCGAGCGTGAACCAGGGCTCCAACTCCATATGGAGCAGCAACAATGCCCTGGTCATCGTGGTGGGAGCCAGCGGTCGCATCGATGCGCAGGGCAATCGTGTGCAGTCGGGCGGCGGTAGTCTGCACGTGAGCGCTGGTGGTCGGGTCAACAACGGTCTGGTCGACCCGGTGGTAGCCTTGATGGGGCTCGGCCCGACAACCGGCCTGGTGGCGAATCTTCGTGGCGACACCCGTGTACAGGCCGGCATGATCGGCCAATCGCTGGTGAATGGCTATGGCGTCAACCGGCTTGGCGATCCCCGTGCGGTGGACGTGCAGATGCCGTCGGCCTACTTCGGCTACTCCCCGTTGAACCTCGCAGTCGGCGACGGTCTGATGCAGGTGAATGCGCGTGGTGGCATGCAGGTGGCGACGGGTGTCGATTTCGGCCGCGTGGGACTCAATGGCGGGGCTACCCGGGTTCTGGACGCGGAAGCGGGAACCGACAGCGCCATCAGCTCTTTCAGCTTGTGGACCGAACGCAGTGGCCTGGATCTGTTCACCGCCGGCGGCAATCTGCTCCAGTCGAACAGCTCGGGAGGCATCTTTACTCAATACGACGCTGGCCGCTTCAGCGCGACGGCGGCCGGTGGTTCGATCGTGCTGGGAAATCTGCTACTGGCGCCCTCGCGTGAGGGCCGACTGGAATTGCTGGCGCGCGAGCATGTCATCGGCAAGGCGGCGGTGTCCAGTGCGTCCATGGACAGCATGGCCACGCCGGAACGGCCGCTGTGGGTACAGGGTGCGCTCGAGAACTTCGGTTCAGGCCTGGGTCTTGCCAGCAATGTCGGTGCGGCCGCAGCAGATGCGCTGCTGGAGGAAGGAATCTACAACAGTATCAGGGGCGCGTTGCTGTTCGCATTCGCGCCGGACACCGCCAGTGATCTGCATCAAGGCAAGACGCTGCCCTTCAGGATCTCCGCGCTGACAGGCGACATCGACGCCGATATCGGCCGCATCTACCAGAGCAAGGATGGCACCCGCACCTACTACGTCGCAGCCGGGCCGGTGCAACTGCGGGCCGGGCGCGACATCCTGGCCGGCAGCCATGTCCTGCTCAACAACGATGCCAACGATGTGTCGCTGGTGCACGCGGGACGCGACATCCTCAACACCAGTTTCCGCATCGCCGGACCGGGTCTGCTGGACGTGGCGGCTGGACGCAACATCCATCAGACGTCCGTCGACGGCTTCGTGGGCGAACGGCCGGACTCGAATTTCGGCCTGTTCCGCAGCCTGGGTCCAGTGGTCGCCGGTGACACGCGGCCGGGTGCCGGCATCGTGCTGTCGGCGGGTATGGGCGCGCAGGGGCCGGATCTCGATGGCTTCGCCGCACGCTACCTGGACCCGGCCAATCTGGCCGATCCGGCGCGGCCGCTGGCGGATCAGCCGGACAAGGTGGTGCGCACCTACGAACGCGAACTGGTCGAATGGCTGCGCGAGCGTTATGCCTACGAGGGCGATGCAGCCAGCGCGCTGGCCTGGTTCCAGGCCCTGCCGGCGGAACAGCGCGGCATCTTCCTGCGCCAGGTCTACTTCGAGGAACTGCGCCTGGCCGGCCGCGAATACAACGATCCCGACAGCCGCCGCTTCCAGAGCTATCTGCGTGGCCGTGATGCGATCGCCCGCTTCCTGCCGGGCATGGCCGAAGGCAATGACCCGGGCACCTACCAGGGTTCGATCCAGTTCCGTGATGCCGCCGGTGTGCATACCGACTTCGGCGGCGACATCCAGATACTGGCACCCGGGGGCGGGTTGACCCTGGGCGTGGACGGCGTCGCGCCGCCGCCCTCCACGGGCCTGCTGACCCAGGGCCGCGGCGACATCGAGGTGTTCACCCGCGACAGCGTGCTGCTGGGCCTGTCGCGCGTGTTCACCACCTTCGGTGGCGGCATCACCCTGTGGTCGGCACGCGGCGACATCAACGCCGGCCGCGGTGCCAAGACCACCGTGGTGTACACGCCGCCGCGCGTGGTCTACGACGACCTCGGCAACATCAGCCTGTCGCCGCAGGTGCCGAGTTCCGGCGCCGGCATCGCGACCCTCAATCCGATTCCGGAAGTGGCGCCGGGCGATATCGACCTGATCGCGCCGCTGGGCACCATCGATGCGGGCGAAGCCGGCATCCGCGTTTCCGGCAACGTCAACCTGGCCGCGCTGCGGGTGGTCAACGCCGAGAACATCCAGGTGCAGGGCAAGACAACCGGATTGCAGACCGTCGCGGCGGTGAACGTGGCGGCGCTCAGCACCGCCAGCGCGGCGGCGACCAACGCGGTGCAGGCCGCGCAGGACACCGTGCGCCGGCAGGCGCAGCAGGGGCGGCCATCGATCATCAGCGTGCAGGTGCTCGGCTTCGGCGACAGTCCCAGCAGCAGCGTACCGTCGGCCGGGGTTTCGCCCGGCGCGGTGACGCAGACCGGTTACGACCCCGGCAATGCGTTCCAGGTACTGGGCAACGGCGCGCTGGGCGATGCGCAGCGCGCACGCCTCAACACCGCCGAGCGCAGCCGGCTGGATCAGCCCTAGCGAACCCTCTCATGGGCGTCAGGGACGATGCCCGCCGGGTTGCGCCAGGGAATCGAATGGATGCGGACACATGGCGTGGACAACACCACCCGGTGTCCGCATTTTGCCGCGAGCTGAGGCGCGTCGAATTTCATGGCAGAGGAGACACATGCAGATGGACAGGCACGCACAGGGGGAATCATGAGTGATGCATTCGTGAGTGTTTACGAGTTTCGCAAACGGCTCGAGCAGCACATGCTCCACGCCAGGCAACCGATGGTGGTATCGCACGGCGGCATGCCGATCGGCTACTTCATTCCCGCCAGGGTCTGGCATGACCGCGCCACGGTCGAGGTGTTCAACGAACTGGTTTCCGCCATTCTGGAAATGAGCGGCTACGACGAAAAGGACGTCAAGGAAGCGATCGAGTCCTACAGCTCGGCGAACGCGGAGGTCACCCGCGAACGGATGCTGCGGCATCTGGCGCGCGTGCATCCGGAGGCGATGCACAAGACGGGAAACATTGCGAAACGGTGACGGTGGGTTCACCGGAACGACACCGTAGTTTCTTCGCGCGGGAACAATGCGGGCGCAGGCTTGAACCTGCCGCCCGCGGTGACGGGCGGACAGGCAACCGCGCACGATTCGATGCGCGGTTGTTTCCTTCCTCGCCATGGTGATCCTTCTCAAAGGAGTTCTCGTTATGCGTCGTTCCAAGTTCCTGCGCGTCCGTCCGCTCGCCGTCGTCGCCTTCGCCGCGATGACCGTTGCTGGTTCCGCCGGTGCTGCCGATCTGTATGGCGGCGGCGCCACCTTCCCGGTGCAGTCGTATGTGGGTGACAACTTCCTGACCACCGTTCCGGTCCGCGCGCGTCTGTCGCGCAACACCGTCAACGTCGTGACCACCAGCCCGATCGCCACGCTGACCCCGCCGGACAGCCTGTTCGCCCGCTTTGCCGCCGGTACCGGCAACCGCATCTCCTACTGCCAGACCGGCAGCGGCACCGGCAAGACCGTGCTGACCGGTGTGGGTTCGGTGACCAGCGCCAACGGCGAATGCAACAACTACTCGGGCAGCCCGGCCGGTTTCAGCAGCGCGGTGGTGGCGCCGGATTACATCGGCACCGATTCGCCGATCAACCAGGGTGACATCAACAACCTCAACGCCGGCCCGCGCGCCGCGCGTGCGGTGTGGCAGATCCCGACCCTGGCCGGCGCCATCGCGCTGCCGCGCCATGCCGGCCTGGACTTCGCCGATCTGACCACCTCGCAGGTCTGCCAGATCTTCTCCGCCCGCATCACTAACTGGTCGTCGATCCCGGGTTCGGCTTCGAGCGCGCCGATCCACATCGTCTACCGCGCCGATGGCAGCGGCACCACCTTCGCGTTCACCAGCTATCTGGCGGCCGCGTGCAACGGCCAGTTCGGCATCCCCGCGGGCTACTTCAAGCCGAACCAGAGCTTCGCTGCCGCGGTGCCTGCGGTCAGCCCGACGGCGACGCCGACGTACGCTTCTTCGACGGCCGTGTCCGGCAATCCGGGCGTGGTGACCGCCGCGATCTCCACCACCTCGGCGATCGGCTACGCCGACTATCCGGAAGTCGCCGCCCAGGGCGCCGAGTTCCCGACCGTCAACAGCGCCAGCCCGGCCGCGCTGCCGGCTTCGATCAGCATCCCAGCACCGCTGTCCGGCCAGGTGCTCGATGCCAACAACGCCCCGGTGGCCGCCACCGGCCTGACCAGCCCGACCTGCCTGCGCCTGATCAATCCCAGCACCGTTCCGGCCGGCGTGACCTATCCGATCCTGGCCTACACCTACCTGGCCGGCTACCGCAACAGCAACGGCGGCAACGTTACCGCGCTGCGCGGCCTGCTGGGCTACTTCCTGGCCTCGCAGACCAACCGTCCGGCGCCGCCGGCCGGCTTCGCCTACCTGGACGGCAGCGCCCTGTACCGCTCCTCGGTCCAGAGCACCATCACCAACTGCGTCCTCTGAAACAGGCAGAACGGGGCGCCGGTTGAACGGCTCCCTTGCATACCGGCGGCGGGGAAATCCTTTCCCCGCCGCTTCCATTGACGGAACAGAATCGAGGAACCGAGTCATGCTTGCGAACAACGTAAAGCGGACAACCCGAAAGATGGCGGCGGTGCTGATGGCGCTGGCCGCGTGCCTGGCCATCGGCCAAGTGATCGCGCAGGAAAGCGATCCCACCCATTGCGGCACCATCGAGCACTATCCCGGTGCGGTGACGGTGGTGGGCAAGTCGTGGGGCAATGCCACGGAAGGCGACTTCCGCGTGTGCAGCACCACCTATCGTTGCGCTGCCAATGCGCGCTCGGCGGAAGTGTTCGGTGTCGGCTACAGCAGCCATGCCGAAGGCGTGATCGCCACGGAGAACTATGCCGTGGCCAGCAACAACGCCGAAGCGATCCTCGCCAGCTGCGAGGCGATCAGCAAGGATCCGGGCAAGGTCCGTTCCTGCATGGCGGAGAAGCAGGGCTTCCAGCTGCCGGCGTCGGTGGCCGAACAGGCGACCTGCACCGTGGCGGTGGGCGCGCCCGCGCGCGGATGGACCGCGGCATCGGCCACCTGCTTCTGCGAAGGCTGATACGAAACGAGGATTCGTGCGGCGCGCGGGAGACAGACAACCACGACCTTGCGCGCGCATCGGGACGAAGCCTGTCCCCTCGGCCCCGGCCGGCGTCCGCCGACCGGGGCTTTTTTGTGCCTGTCCTGTCGTGCAGATCCTGCGCAAGCAGGAGTGAACACGCGGGTACGCGCGCCGACATTCCGCCGAAAAGCGCGGCCGAATATGACAGCACTGTCATAAAAATGTTTGCGGCTCCTCACGGCTGCATCCGTCTAGAAAAACAGAGACGAGTGGATGCGCGTCGCCGCGTCCACCAGGGCCATTTCGCTTCGGGTGAACAATCGATGGATGGATCAAGAGCAGCATCCGCGCTCGCGCGGATCGTATGCGTGCTGATGGTGGGAACCACCGCGCAGGCGCAGGACGCACCCGCCGCGGCAGAGGCGCCGGCAGAGGCGCCGGCACCGACGCCGCCCGCGCCGTCGAGCGCGCCGCCGGCGCGGGTGAGCATCCAGGAGTACCGGGTGCGCGGCAACAGCGTGCTGGAGGCGCGGGACATTGAGCAGGCGGTGATGCCGTACCTGGGCCCGGGACGGACGCTGGCCGACGTGGAGGCCGCGCGGGCGGCGTTGCAGGCGGCCTACCAGCAGCGCGGCTACCAGTCCGTGTACGTGGACCTGCCCGAGCAGCAGGTCAGCGGCGGGGTGGTGGTGCTGCAGGTGACCCAGACGCGGGTCGGGACGGTGAACGTGGTCGGCGCCAAGCACCACGACCCGGAACGGCTGCGCGCGGCGGTGCCGGCGCTGGCGCCGGGCCAGGTGCCGGACTTCCGCCGCGCCCAGGACGAGCTGGCCGCGCTCAACCGCACCCCGCGCCGGCAGGTGGTGCCGCTGGTCAAGCCCGGCGCCCGCGAAGGAACGATGGACGTGGACCTGAAGGTGGAAGACGCCTCGCCATGGCGGGCCAGCCTGACCGTCAACAACGACCACAGCGTGGACACCACCCCGCTGCGCAGCATCCTGAGCGTGGGCCACGACAACCTGTGGCAGCGCGAGCACAGCGCCTCGCTGAGCTGGTTCGCCGCCCCGGAGGACGTGGATGAGGCCAGCGTGTGGTCCGGGTCCTACCGGCTGCCGCTGGGCGGACCGGACTGGCAACTGGAAGTGGCCGGCTACCGCTCCGACAGCAACGTGGTTTCCAGCGGCACCACCCAGGTCACCGGCAAGGGCCACTCGGCGGGCCTCAAGCTCAGCCACACCCTGCCGATGGCCGGGGCCTGGTGGCACCAGTGGACGCTGGGGGTGGACTTCAAGGACATGGACGAGGCGGTGGCCCTGACCGGGATGGCCAGCGACTTCGCGCCGCTGAAGTACGCGCCGGTGACGCTGGCCTACAGCGGGTTCCGCCAGGGCGAGCGGCACCAGTTCGCGCTGGGCCTGCAGGCGGTGTTCGGCGCACGCAGCCTGCTGGGCTACGGCAGCGGCGCGGACGCCTTCGACTGGAAGCGCGCCTATGCCGATGCCAGCTTCTTCGCGCTCAAGGCCGATGTCAGCGACACCTACAGCCTCAAGAGCGGGGCGCAGTGGTACGCGCGGGTGTCGGCGCAGCTGACCGACCAGCCGCTGGTGTCCGGCGAGCAGTTCGCCGCCGGCGGCATGTACACCACCCGCGGTTACCGCTCGGCCGAGGCCATCGGCGACTACGGGGCGATGTTCACCCTGGAGTGGCGCAGCGCGCCGCTGACCCGCTGGGGCCTGCGCGAGTGGCGCTTCCACGGCTACCTGGACGGGGCCTGGCTGGGCCTGCGCCAGCCGCTGCCCGAGCAGGAGGCCGAAGCCTCGCTGGCGGCGCTGGGGTTCGGCACCAGCTTCCGGTTGGGCGAGCACTTCGACGTGCGCCTGGACTACGGCCACAGCCTGCTGGACGGGCCCACCACCACCCGCGGCGCGGACCGGCTGCACGTCAGCGTCGGCGCCAGCTACTGACCCTCATTTCTTTTTTCTGGAGATTTTTCCATGCAACGCGTCCTCCTCCTGTTGTTGATGCTGCTGGGCCTGTCACTGCCGGCCCACGCCCAGGAACCCGGTCCGGCCTGGTGGCAGGCCGACTGGAAGTACCGCAAGCCGCTGACGGTGGACGCCGGCCCGCAGGGCGCGGGCCTGGTCACCGCCCCGGGCCGGCTGCCGGTGCTGGTGCGCCTGCACGCGGGCAACTTCGCCTTTGACGGCGTGGGCGAGGGCGGCCAGGACCTGCGCTTCATCGCCGCCGACGGGCACACCGTGCTCAACCACCAGGTCGAACGCTTCGACGCGGCCGCGGCCATGGCCCTGGTCTGGGTCGACGTGCCGGCGGTGACCCCCGGCGCGGCGCAGACCCTGTGGATGTACTACGGCAACCCGCAGGCTCCGGCCGCGGGCAACGGCCAACTGGTGTTCGACCCGGACTACACCGCCATCTACCACTTCGCCGGCACCACCGCCCAGGTCCAGGACACCACCGCCTACGGCAACCACGCCACCGGCCCGTTGACCGCGCTGGAGGCGGCCCTCATCGGCCGCGGCGCGCAACTGGGCACCGCGCCCTTCCAGCTGCCGGCCTCGGCCTCGCTGGCGGTGCCGGCCGGCGGGACCCTGAGCTTCTCGGCCTGGGTCAAGCCCGAGGCGGCCGGTCCGGGCCAGAGCGTGTACCTGCGCCGGGACGGGGAGCACCTGCTGTGGCTGGGCGTGGACAACGGAGTGCCGTTCGTGCAGGTGGACCAGGCGCGCAGCGCGCCGGTGGCCGCGCTGCCGACCGGGCAGTGGAGCCATCTGGCCTTCACCGCCGACGCCGGGGCGGTGGTGCTGTACGTGGGCGGGCGCGAGGTGGCGCGGGTGGCCACGCCGCTGCCGGCGCTGGCCGGTCCGGCCTGGGTCGGCGGCGAAGGCACCCCGGCCCCGGCCGGGGCGGTGGCCGCCGCGCCGTTCACCGGCGCGCTGGACGAGGTGCGCCTGTCCAAGGTGGCCCGGCCGGCGGCCGCGCTGCTGGCCGAGGTGGCCTCGCAGGGCCCGGCCGCGCGGCTGGTGCGCCTGGGCGAGGACGAACAGAACGCCGGGGTGAGCCATTTCGGGTTCATTTTGAAGTCCATGCCGGTGGACGCCTGGGTGGTGGTCATCGTGCTGGGACTGATGCTGCTGCTGTCCTGGGCCATCATGCTGGCCAAGGGGCGGTATTTCGGGCGGCTCAGCCGCGCCAACGCGGCCTTCGCCGCGCAGTACCAGCAGGTGGCCGGCCTGCCGGTGGCCAGCCTGCAGGAACGCGCCCGCCAGGGCACGGTGGGCGCGGACATCCGCGAACACGCCAGCCTGTGGCGGCTGTACGCCATCGCCATGGACGAACTCAAGGGCCGCCAGGCCCACGCCCACGGCCTGAGCGCGGCCGCGCTGGCGGCCATCCGCGCCTCCATGGACGCCGAGGTCATCCGCGAAGGCGAGCGCATGAGCCGGCGCATGAACTGGCTGTCCACCACCATTGAAGGCGCCCCCTACGTGGGCCTGTTCGGCACCGTCATCGGCATCATGCTGGTGTTCGCGGTGGCGGCCATGGCCGGGGCCGTGGACATCAACTCGGTGGCCCCGGGCATGGCCGCGGCGCTGCTGTGCACGGCCGCCGGCCTGGGCGTGGCCATCCCGGCCCTGTTTGGCTACAACTGGCTGGCCGCCCGCGCCGAGGCCATCGGCGCGGACATGGCCGTGTTCGTGGACGAGTTCAGCGCCCGCCTGGCCGAGGAGTTCGACGCCGCCGGCCCGGGGCCGTCGGCGCTGCTGCACTCGGTGCGGGGCTGAGGACACGCCATGGCCGCCAAGCGATTCGGTGTCAAAAAACGCGAGAAGGGCATCAACGTCACCCCCTTCGTGGACGTGCTGCTGGTGGTGCTGGTCATTTTCATCCTGACCAGCAACGCCACCATCCCCGGCATTGAAGTCAACCTGCCCAAGGCCAGCAGCAGCCAGGCCCTGGAGAAGCCGCAGACCAAGGCCATCACGGTGGACAACGCCGGGCAGGTGTTCCTCGACGCCTACCCGGTGAGCCTGGCCGAACTGGAACAGCGCCTGCGCACCGAACAGGCCATCAACCCCGACTTCCCGGTCATCGTGCGCGGCGACGCCCAGGTGCAGTACGCCCGGGTGGTGGAAGTGCTGGACCTGCTGCGGCGCATCGAGCTGACTCAGGTCGGCCTGGTCACCGGCAAGGCGCAGGGGTGAGGCCATGACTGCGCCCGACCCCCGTCCTGGCCGCGGCCTGCGCGCGGGCTGGCCGGCCCTGCTCGGGGCGCTGCTGCTGGCCGCGCTGCTGGTGGGCCTGGTCGGCTACCTGCTGCTCAAGGACCCGGCCAGCACCCGCCGGCCGGTGGCCGCCGTGCCCATGCTGACCCTGCCGCCGCCCCCGCCGCCGCCGCCCGAACCCGAGCCCGAACCCGAACCGGAAGTGGAACCGGAAGAGGTCATGCCCGAGCACGAGCCGCTGGAGGAGGTGCCCAAGCCGACCGAGCAGGCGCCCACCCCGGACACCGCCGACCCGGTGACCATGAACGCCGACGCCCAGGCCGGCACCGACAATTTCGGCATCCAGTCCGGCCGCGGCGGCGGCATGAGCGGGGTCGGCGCCGGCGGCGCCGGCAACGCCTCCTACGGCCGCTACCTGGGCTACGTGCTGCAGCAGGCCATCGCCCGCGACGAACGCCTGCGCCCGCTGGCGTTCCAGCTGACCCTGCACGTCTGGCTCGGCCCCGGCGGGGAACTGAGCCGGGTCGAACTGGCCCGCGGCAGCGGCAACCCCGACGCCGACCAGGCCGTGCTGGAGGCCGTGCGCGCCCTGGGCCGCGTGGACGAACGTCCACCGGCCTCGCTGACCTTCCCGGCCCGGGTGCTGGTGCAGGGCCGCCGGCCCGCCGGCTGACCCGGACCGCCCCATGCCGACCACTTCCCCCTTTCCCGCCCCTTTTTCCTGCCTTGTGAGTCGCCCATGACCTGTCTTCCCCTTTCCCGCCTGCGCCACCTGGCCGCCGGCATCGGCCTGGCCCTGGTCCTGTCCACCGCCGCCCAGGCCCAGGAGGCCCCGGCCGCCGAGAGCACCCTGGTCAAACTCATCCGCGGCCTCATCGACAGCGGCGCGCTCACTCCCCAGGTGGGCCAGGCCCTGCTGGAGGAAGCCCGCCGCGAGGCCGCCGCCCGCCCGGCCGCCAGCGCCGCCGGCCCCGCCCTGGAACCGGGCGAGGTGCGCGTGCCCTACATCCCCGAATCCGTGCGCGAAGGCATCCGCGAGGAGGTCAAGGCCGAGGTGCTGGCCCAGGCCAAGGCCGAACGCTGGGCCGCCCCCGAGGCGGTGCCGGAGTGGACCCAGCGCGTGCAGGTCACCGGCGATGTGCGCGTGCGCAACGAGTCGCGCCTGTTCTCCGAACGCAACAGCACCATCGAGACCGACTGGGCCCGCATCAACGCCGGCGCCGGCTACGACATCAACCCCAACACCAACCTGGACCTGCCGCCACTGCGCAACACCCGCCAGGACCGCAACAACTCCTGGCGCATCCGCGCCCGCCTGGGCGTGCTGGCCCAGCTGGGCGAACACACCCGCGCCGGCGTGCGCCTGGCCACCGGCAACGACGACGGCCCGGTCTCCACCACCCAGACCCTGGGCGGCGGGCTGGCCAAGAAGGACGCCTGGCTGGACCAGGCCTGGCTGGCCTGGTCGCCGCTGCCGGGCCTGGAGTTCACCGGCGGACGCTTCGCCAACCCGTACTGGTCCACCGACATCCTGTTCTCCAACGACCTCAACTTCGACGGCGTGGCGGTCAAGTACGAACGGGCCGTGGGCGAGGGCCTGGACCTGTTCGCCACCCTGGGCCTGAGCCCGCTGGAGTACTCGGCCGACAACTTCCCGGCCACCAGCCAGGACAAGCAGGCCAGCCGCGACAAGTGGCTCAACGGCCTGCAGGTGGGCGCGAACTGGCGCTTCGGCCAGGACCAGACCCTGCGCGCAGCGCTGGCCTACTACCAGTTCCGCAACATCTCCGGCGAGTACTCGGCCCCCTGCGCGCTGTACGCCGGCGCCCAGGTCTGCAGCACCGACGGCACCCGCCCGGCGTTCATGCAGAAGGGCAACACCCTCATGCTCCTGCGCAACCTGGCCCTGGACCCGCTGGACCCGGCCAACACCCCGCTGCCGCAGTACGTGGGCCTGGCGGCGAATTTCAAGCTGGTGGATGTGAACCTGAGCTGGGAGACCCCGGCCCTGGCCGGCACCCGCCTGCGCCTGGAAGCCCACGGGGTCAAGAACACCGCCTACGACCCGCAGCGGATGTGGACCCGCGCCCACGGCGGGCTGGTCACCAACCTGGCCACCCCGGCCGGGGCCACCCCCACCGTGGCCGACCTGGACAGCGGCGACACCGCCTACCTGGTCCAGGCCACCTTCGGCGACCTGGCCCTGGCCCGGGCCGGCGACTGGAACGCCTGGCTGGGCTACAAGCGCATCGACCCGGACGCGCTGCCGGACGGGTTCAACGACTCCAACTTCCACCTCGGCGGCACCAACGCCAAGGGCTACTACCTGGGCGCCTCCTACGCCTTCGACCGCAAGGTCTGGCTGACCGGCCGCTGGATGGCGGCCAAGGAAGTCTCCGGCGCCCCGCTGTCCATCGACGTGTTCCAGCTGGAGGTCAACGCCGGGTTCTGACCCCGCCCGCCGGGCCCGTTGCCGTACGGGGGAGGGCCCGGCGCCTTCCCCGAACCAAGAAGTGAAAAAGTGAAAGAAGGCTTCATCTCGCTGAGAAAGTTCACCGAAAAGTTCGCCGAGGTCGTGCTGGTGGCCGACGGTCCGCTCCTGCTCACCCGCGGCAAGGTGCCGCTGGGCTTCTACCTGCCCATCAAAGTCTGGGGCGCCCAGCACGACTCGGAGCTGGGCCGGCATATGGTCGACATGGTTCTGCGGCACTCCGGGCAGACCCCGGAGGACCTGGGTGAATGCATCGAGTCCTTCGTCGAGGGCAAGCAGATCCTGTACGCCATGCGCGGACGGTTCGAACCGCCCGGCTGAGGCTGGCAATTCCTTCGGAAGGTTGCGAAGCATGCGACACGGCGGGCCGGATCACGACACCGGCGCGTCGGGCGGACTGGTAGGCTGTGTCCTCCTTCCGTGATCGCGTGGCTGGACCATGACATCGCTGCGACGCATGACGCGCTTCCGGATCACCGCATGCTTCCTGCTGACGACCGTCCTGGCCGCCTGCACGCATTCGCCCGCCGACAGCGGTGCGGATGCGGGGACCGGCCGCGACGGGAACACCAGCCCGAGCGCGGGCACGAGCGGGGAAACGAAGAAAGAACAGGCGACGTTGCCCGACTGGCTGCGCGCGCGAATCGTCGAATACGAACGACTGCCCGCACGCGGTGCGCCGAGTTCGATCTGGCGGATCACCCATCAGGGATCGCCGGCGTTCTATCTGGTGTCGCCCTGCTGCGATCAGTTCAACCCGCTGCTCGATGCGCGGGGCGGGGAGATCTGCAGCCCGTCCGGAGGTTTTACCGGTGCCGGCGACGGCAAGTGTCCCAAGCCGATGGATGCGGGTACCGAGGCGATCCGGGTCTGGGTGCATCCGGAAGAAAAGCATCCACCCGCCGTGGCTCCCGGATTGGGTCGATGAACCGGCCGTCGTGCCCGCTGCGCACGACCGGCGCCGTTCGCCGGGACGGGTAAGATAGGACGCAGATCGTTTCATTCCCGGGTCCGGTCATGGTCTACGCGTTCCTGGCTTCCGTCCTGATTTTCGCCGCCGTGGTGATGCTGCATGTCCAGCACAGCCGGGTGGGCGATCGCCTGCTGCAACGATCCTTCGAGGGCCTGCGGTTCCCGGCGGGGGCCGGCACCTTGCGGGTGGACGAGATCACCGTGGTCAAGCGGGTGACCCACGAGGTCTCGCGGCACAGCGATCACGCACCGCTGGCCGCGTTCTGGTACTGCGTCGGTCCGGGGCCGAACTATTACGTCGCCGTCGCCCAGTACGAGCGCAACGGCTGGCGCAGCGGGCGCTACCAGTGGGTCGTGCGTCCGATCGACGAGGAACGCATGCGCGGCGCGCTGGGCGGCGATCCGGACGCACTGCACGCGGCCTTCGGCGACCACGTGGAAGGCGTGCTGCGCGCCTGAGCCGTCGCGCGGTCAGGCCGCCCGGGCCTCGCGGTGCTTGAGCACGCGATCGATCAGGCCCCACTCCATGGCTTCCTCCGCGCTCATGTAGTGATCGCGGTCGAGCGTGCGTTCGACTTCCACGTAGCTGCGTCCGCAATGCTCGGCGTACAGGCGGATGACGCGCTCCTTGGTTTTCCGCATTTCCTCGGCGTGGATGAAGATGTCCGAGGCCTGTCCCTGGAAACCGCCCAGCGGCTGGTGCACGTGCAGGCTGGCATTGGCCAGCGCCTTGCGCTCGCCCGGTTCGCCCGCCATCAGCAGGAACGAACCCATCGAGCGCGCCGTTCCCATGCACAGCGTGTGCACCGGCGCCTTGATGTATTGCATGGTGTCGTACATCGCCAGCCCGGCGGTGATGAGGCCGCCCGGCGAGTTGATGTAGAGGTGGATCGGCTGATCCGGATTCTCGGCTTCCAGGAACAGCAACTGCGCGCACACCAGCGCCGAGACGGTGTCGTTGACCTCGCCGTTGAGGAAGATGATCCGTTCGCGCAGCAGCCGCGAATAGATGTCGAAGGAACGTTCTCCACGGCTCGACTGTTCGAGCACCATGGGGACGAGCTGCATCGTTTCGCGCATGCGCGAACTCCCGGTTTCCAGAAAGTGGCGAAGGCGCGCGGCGTCAGGCCGCGCGCATGAGGACGGGGGCATCGTCGTTGGCGGCCGGCGTGGCGGAGACCCGCCGCGGATCCGGTGGTGCATGGATGATCCGCAACGTGCTGCCACCGCCTTCGTTGGGGCGTATCCGGAAGGTCACGACGCTTTCGAGGAAGGGGGGTTCGTCGTCGCGCACCCGGTAGCGGATTTCCTCGCCGCCGACGGTGGATACCGGGACGGCGTCGGCCAGGGCGCCGTCGGGCAGCCACTGTTCGCGGAATTCCGGGATGCTGATGGCGCGCCAGACCTGGGCCGGCGGCGCGTCCAGATCGTATTCGAGCACCAGATCGCCATCCCCGGGCTGCGTTTCGGTCGCGGAGTCGTTCATTGGTCCATGTCCTTCAACAGCGCCTTCAGGGCGTCGATCCGGGCCGGCCAGCAGGCGCGGTATTTCGCCAGCCAGCGCGCGATGAGCGCCAGGCCATCCGGATCGACTTCGTAGTTCACGAACCGGCCCTCGCGCTCCTCGCGTACCAGTCCCGCGCCACGCAGCACGGCCAGGTGCTGGGACATCGCCGGCTGGCTGATGTCCAGGCCCGTGCGCAGGGCGCTGGCATTCATCCGTCCCGCCGCCAGCTTCTCGAAGATCGCGCGACGGGTCGGATCGGCCAGGGCCTTGAAGATGTCGTTTTCGACCATGCGCAACACATTAGCGATTGCTTATGTGTTGCGCAAGTGCCCGCCGGAAGGCGGGGCCGCGTGGCTAGAAAGTGACCTTCACCGACGGCGCGCTGCGCTTGGCCTCGCCGTGATAGACCGCCTCGATGTTGTTGCCGTCCGGGTCCAGCGCGAACGCGCCGTAATAGCCCGGGTGATAGGCACGTTCACCGGGCGCGCCGTTGTCGCGGCCGCCATTGGCGAGCGCGGCGCGATGGAAGGCATCCACCATCGCGCGGTCCTGCGCCTGGAAGGCCAGGTGATGGCGGCCGGTGAGTTCGCCTTGCGCGGCTTCGCTGCTGGCGGTGGACACGAACAATTCGTCGGCCCAGAAATAATCCTTGCCGCTACCGCTCATCGGAATCTGCAACGTGTCGAATACGGCCTGATAGAAACGGCGGCTGGCATCCAGATCGCGCACCACCAGTTGCAGGTGATCGATCAGGCGGCCGCGGTGGAGTTCGTTGGTTTCCATGGACGACGGTCCCGTGATGGCGTGGAATCGTCTTATAGCACCGGCATGTGGCGTGCCGCGTCACGATTTCTTCAAGCCGGCGCGGCATCGTTTCAAGACGACGCGGGAGGTGGCGATGACGCGCGTGGATACCCGGTGACGGGCTGACGCGGTGCGGGCACGACGGATCAGGGAGAGCGCAGCAATGCCTCGATGCGCGCACGCAGATCCGCCTGCATGCCCACGCTGAAATCATGGGTGATGCCGGGATAGGGCGTGAGCGAGGCATCGAAACCGCGTTCGCGCAAGGTCTCCACCGCCGCGCGGGTCGGGCCGATCGGCACCGTGGCGTCGTCTTCACCGTGCAGTGCATGCAGCGGCGGGCAGCCCGCCGCGCAGGCCGGGCGTGCGGGCAGCCAGTCGGGTAGCAATCGTGCCGCCACCGGGAACGCCGCGCGGAAATGATCGGGATGATCCAGCGCCAGCAGGAACGCCAGATCGCCGCCATAGGACACGCCGGTGACGATCGCCTTGCCACGTGCCGGATACCGCGTTTCCACCGCGCCGATGACATCGAACAACCGGCGTTCGCTTTCGCGTGTCAGCGCCGCCTGTTCGACGGCGGGACGCTGGCCATACCCCTGCGGGAACCACGACTTTCCCTGCGGACGCGGGTGCGGGCCTTCCGGCAGCACCACCCGCGCCGGCACCCGCAGACCGGTGAAGGCATCGACCAGCACCTCCGGAGCGGCGCCGGAATAGTGCAGGGCGACGATCAGCGGCAGGGCATCTTCCGGTCCGGCGCCGCCGGTTTCGAACACCAGATACCGTGATCCGCCCGCATGTTCCTCGCGGGGAGACGAAGCCTGTGCGTGGACACCCGATGCCTGGAACAGGCCGGCTAGGAGCAGCAGGGACATGAACAGGCGCATCGCGGATCCGGGGCCGGGAAAGGACGCCACGCTAACGCCCGCGGCCGCGTTCCGTAAACTGCGGTGGCCGATTTGACCCGGTCGTCACCCGCAGTGGCGCAACCTGCGCCGCAGGCCGACCCCGCGCGCCGGCCCGGAGAAGCAGGATGAAGAGCGCGACACGCCACATGCTGCTGCTCGCCGGCATGTTGTGCCTGTGGGCCAGCGCCTATTCGCTGGGACGGGATGCGGCGCATGAGCGCACCGGGCAGCGTGGACAGGCGATGCCAGCCGTCCCGTCGCAGGCGGTCTCGCACCCTGGGCAGCGCAGCGCGGGCATCACGGAAACCTCGTTCCCACGCATGGCCGGTGCCGCCGGTGCGCAGATCGCCGCCGGAATCGCCACACCGATGCTCGCGCCGGGCGCCGAAGCGACCCCCCGCCTTGCGGTGCGCCATCCTCCCAGGCCGTAGCCACGCGCCGCGTCCCGCGGCGCGTGACCGCGTCGGCTTTACGCTCAGGCTGCCTGCAACCGTTCGACCTGTGCCATCGCCTGGCGCACCGCCACATCGGCGCGCTCGGGGCTGATGCGCACGCCTTCCGCGCTGACGACCTCCAGACGGGTCACGCCGAGGAAGCCGAAGAGCGCGCGCAGATGGCTTTCCTGGTGTTCCAGTGCGGCCATCGGGCTTTCGGGGCCATAGAAGCCGCCCCGTGCCGAAGCGATGATGACCCGCTTGTCGCCCAGCAATCCTTCCACGCCCTGCTTGCTGTAGCGGAAGGTCTTGCCGGGAATGGTCAGCGCGTCGAGCCAGGATTTGAGCTGGCTGGGCACGCCGAAGTTGTACATCGGCGCGCCGATGACGAGGACGTCGGCCGCCAGCACTTCCTCCAGCGCGACGGCCAGTTCGCGCGTCGACGGCGGCGCCGGATCGGTCACGAATGCCTCGGTGGAGAACTGCGGCAGCGGCGTGGCGGCGAGGTCGCGGTAGGTCACCCGCGCGTGCGGCTGGTGCTTGCGCAGGTGGGTTACGATGGCGGCCGAAAGCGAACGGGTGACCGACTGGCCGCCCTGGATGCTGGAATCGATGTGCAGGATGTTCATGCGCGATTGCTCGTGTGGGGCGCATGAAACTATTGGCGTATCGCACTTCCTTCAAGAAGGATGCTTTTCAATACCTAGTATGCAGAACCATACCGAAATCTGCGAAGGCAGCTACGAGGAAGTGGCTCCACGGCACGACGAGATCCGTGCCGCGATGCAATCGATCGGCGGCAAATGGAAGCTGGAGATCCTGTGGCTGCTCAGCCACAGGATGCACCGCTTCAACGAACTGCGCCGCGCGATTCCCGGCGTCACCCAGCACATGCTGACCCAGCAGTTGCGCGAGCTGGAAAGCGACGGATTGATCAGCCGCACCGTCTATCCCGAAGTGCCGCCGCGCGTGGAATACGCAATCGCCGAGCCCGCGCGCCGCCTGCGCCCGGTGTTCGAAGCCCTCTTCGCCTGGATGGCCGAGCGCCGGGACGCCCGGGGTCCGGCCGTGATGGAAACGACGTCCAGCGCCACGCCCCTCGCAAGAGCGACGTAAGTCGCGACCGCCCTCCCGACGCTCGGGTCTCCCCGGCACCTCCATCCATCGGGGTACTGCCAACGCTTCTCCGGCCAGACGTTCCCGCCGCGAAACTTCTTCGCCCTATCTGCCTCGCGCCGCCAATGCGCCCAACTGGAGACCCAGCTGAAATGCGGCCTCCGGATCACGATGGCGCACGCTGCCGGCCTGGCTTTCGGGCAATGCATCCAGATCCAGCGCGAACAGGGTGTCGCCGCGTTTGCCCGCGTCATAGCCCAATTGATAGGCGCAGCCTGCGCAACGATGGCGCCCCGGCCCCCCCTGATCGAGGGGCAGCGATTCGAAGCGTTCGTCGTAGCGGTGCTCCTGCTTGCAGATGCTCATGCGATCTTCCCTGTGTCGTGTCGTTTCGTGTCACGTGGTGCCGAGGGCCGGCGGGGGTGTGGATTGTCCTGACTCACTGCCACGCCGAAATCCGCAACCGCACCTTGCCGCGGATGCCCGGCACGCTGGGTTGGCGGCTGCCGTCGGCGGCGACCGTATGGCTGTCGAAGGGGATGGCGATCTCGACTTCCTCGCCGCTGATCTTCTTCGCGTCGATTTCGGTATGCGCCGCCGCCACGCCCGCATCCTGCCAGGCGTAGCTGATCTTCCACTTGCCGCCGGCCTGCGCGGGGGGCGTCAGATCCAGGATGAGCGAATTGCGGAACAGGTAGCCGCCCTCGTAATGCTCGTTGATCCACAGCTTGCGCTCGATCTCGTAGTCGGGAACGCGCACGCCCACGGTCATGCCGTATGAAAGCGAGCGCCGATCCGGATTGACCCGTGCGCGATTGGCGAGGAATACGCTGGACAGGTAGTGCGACTTCTGCTGTTTCCATTCGGCGTGCGAGAAGCACGACACCGAATCCTCCTCCGACATGCGTCGGGTCAGGTACCACAGTTTGCCGCGCGGGGAGGCCAGCGCCTCGACCTGGTACAGCGCGTCGATCTGGCGACCCTGGTCGGCCGCTTTCTGCACCGGTTCGGGCAGGCGGATCTCGTCCACGTCCAGCCACACGTCCACGCGCACGTCGCCGAACAGGAAGCGGGCCAGGTTCTGGAACGCTTCCTCGCTGTTGACGATGCCGAAGAAGCCCGAATGCGCGCGGTAGGCGAATGCCTTGGCGCAATATGCGCCGATGGAGCCGTCCGCGTTCAACCCGCGCAGGGTCGCGTTCCTGATCAGCACCAGGCCATCGCTGCCGTGGCCGACGAAGGTGCGCGACAGGCCCGCGGCGGTGGTGTAGTCCATCCGGTTGGTGCCGACCATGCAGAATACCCGCCGCGATGGGAAGCGATCCTCGGGCAGCAGGTCCACGCGCTTGTGCTGCTTGAATGCGGCCTTGAGATCCAGGTACTCGGGCATCCGCTTGTCGCGGTCGAAGTTGTTGATGTCGAAGGCGGACAGCCACTGCGGCACGTTGACCCCGGCCACGTCGATGCCGTTGTGCGGGGTCGCGTAGGTGAACAGCTTGTCCACGTACTTGCGCGCCTGTTTCGGATCCAGCGCCGGATTCTGCAGGAACGCGCGGCAGACCAGCCCGCCCATCGAATGGGCGACCAGATAGCAGCGGAAGTCGGCCGGTTTCACCCCGTTGTCGGGATTGCCGCAGATGAGGTCGCGGGTCTTGACGATCAGATCGCCCAGTTCGCGCGCGAAGGTTTCGATCTTCGGCGTGTTGCCGGTGCCGAAAATTCCCGAGGCGTTGTCGTAGTAGCGATGGATGATGATGGAACGGCTGCCGAGGCGGTTGCGGGTGGGCTGGCCCTCGGCGTCGGTTTCCCATTCCGGGTCCAGGATGTCGCGCCCGTCCTCATACACGTCCGAATAGCCGAATTCGGACATCAACCGCACGATCGGCGACTCGAACACGTACTTGCGCGGCTTGCGCGAGGGATCCGAGACCGCGCGGTACACGGTTGATCCCAGGTTGAATCCGCAGAACGGATCCGCGGTGGTCTCGTCGATTTCGCCGCGGGTCATCGCGTAACCGCGGACGTAGATGATCGGGTAGTAGGGCGCTTCCATCTTGGCCATCGTGAACTCCTGTCGGCGGGGGATCCGTATGCGCGGGACAGCTTAGTCCCAGAGAAGGCTACGGATTTGGACGCCGGTCACGGCCAATGTCTTTCAGCCCGATGCCTCCTCGTCGGCCAGGCGCCGGCAGAACGCGGCAGTGGCGTCATCCATGGGAAAGCAGCATTCGATGCGCAGTTCGTCCAGAGTGACGTCGCGTGGCGCGGCGAATACGGTGATGCTGGAGAAGAACTGCAGGCGTTGGCCGTCGCGCTCGAAGATCGTGGTCAGCAGCGGCGAGGTCCGTTGTCCCGGATCGCGCTGGCGCCAGCGCTGCGGCACGCCGGGATGGGCCAGGATTTCCTCCAGCAGCTGGCGCGGAACCGGATCGGAAGGATGCGCGGCGATCTCGGCGTGCAGGTGATGGACGAGATCGCCGGCCACTTCCTCCCAGTTGACCAGCGCGGCGCGCAGGTCGGCGGGATCGAACACGTGCCGCAGCATGTTGGCGTGCGGACTGGCGCGCCCGGCCAACAGGAAGCCGTTGACCCGCAGGGCGGCGGCATTGGCGCGCAGGATGTTCCAGTGCCGATCCAGGACGAAGGCCGGATACGGTTCCTGCTGGGCGATGATGAAGTCGACGGCGCGCTGGATGCGCGCCAGCTCGGGTGCGTCCAGCGGCGTTTCCGGATATTGCGCGGCGTAGCCGGCGGCCTGGAGCAGGGCGTTGCGTTCGCGCAGCGGCAATGTCAGCGCGTCGGCCAGCCGCACCACCATCTCGCGGCTGGGCTGGGACCTGCCGGTTTCCACATAGCTGAGATGGCGCGCGGAGATGTCCGCGGCCAGCGCCAGATCGAGCTGGCTGAAACGGCGCGCCGCGCGCCATTCGCGCAGCAGCGGACCGGGGCCTGGGGCGAAAGCGATGGCGTTGTTCATGGCGCCGAGCATAGCGGCCGGCCGGTCATCGCCGCCATGACCTCCGAGGTAATTGAGCGCGGATGCCACGGCCCTCATCCTGCCGCCACCCCAACGTGGATCACGGAGAACGGAAATGCAGCGCAGAGACGTATTGAAGCTGGGACTGGGCATGGCGGCGGCGACATGGGCCGGCGGCGCGGGACGGGCATGGGCGGCGGTCTCGGGCGACGCCACGGCGGCTGGCGCGGGCACGCTGGATGCGGTGGCCTGGAACGCCGCGCGCCAGTGGACCCGCACCCCGTTCGGGCGCATCGCCCACGTCGAGCGCGGCAGCGGTCCCGCGGCGTTGTTCCTGCATGGCTTCCCGCTCAATGGCTTCCAGTGGCGCGACGCGCTGGAGCGCCTGTCCGCGCATCGCCGCTGCATCGCGCCGGACATGCTGGGACTGGGTTACACCGAAGTGGCCGAAGGCCAGGGCGTGACGCCGGCGGATCAGGTGCGGATGCTGGCGGACCTGCTGGATCGGCTGGGCGTGGACAGCGTGGATCTGGTCGCCAACGACAGCGGCGGCGCGGTCGCGCAATTGTTCGCGGTGGCGCATCCGCGACGCGTGCGCAGCTTGCTGCTGACCAACTGCGATGCCGAAATCGACTGCCCGCCCCCGGCGCTGAAGCCGGTCATCGATCTGGCGCGCGAAGGGCGTTTCGTCAGCGGATGGCTGGCGCCCTGGCTGGCCGACCACACGTTGGCGCGCTCGCCGCAGGGCCTGGGCGGAATGACCTTCACCCATCCGCACAACCCCAGCGACGAGGCCATCGACATGTACCTGCGCCCGCTGGTCGCCAACGCGGCGCGCACCCATGCCTACGCCATCGGCCTGGACAGCAACGTGCTGGCCGGCGTGGAAGCCGCGCTGAAGCAGAGCCGTTACCCCACCCGCATCCTGTGGGGCACCGGCGACGACATCTTTTCCAAGGCAAGCCCGGACTACCTGGCCGGGGTGTTTGGCGATTCGCGCGGCGTGCGCCGGATCGAGGGCGCCAAACTGTTCTGGCCGGAAGAGTTCCCGGATCTGGTGGCCGAGGAGGCACGCCGCCTGTGGGGTGTGTGATAACCCCATCCCTGTAGGAGCGACATAAGTCGCGACCGTAAATCCGAACCGCCATCGCGGCCCACGCCGCTCCCACAGGAAATCCCCACCCTGTGGGAGCGACGTCAGTCGCGATACCGTAAATCCGGAACCACCGGTCGCGGCCTACGCCGCTCCTGCCGCTATCGGTTCCCGACGCAACGCGTTGTAGGATCCCCGGCGACACGGCAGGAACATGAAGCATGTACGGCAAAGTCCTGGTGACGGGCAGCTCGGGGCATCTGGGCGAAGCCCTGGTCTCCACATTGCAGGCGCGCGGGCACGCGGTGGTGGGCGTCGATCTGCTGCCCGGCGCGCACACGCACCGGGTCGGCACGATCGCCGATCGCGCCTTCGTGCGCGAGGCGATGGCGGGCGTGGACGTGGTGTTGCACCCCGCCACCCTGCACGAGCCGCACGTGGCGACCCATTCGCGGCAGGAATTCATCGACACCAACCTGACCGGCACGCTCAACCTGCTGGAGGAAGCGGTGGCCGGCGGGGTGCGCGCGTTCGTCTACACCAGCACCACCAGCGTGTTCGGCGATGCGCTGGTGCCGCCGCCGGGCGAGCCGGCGGCCTGGATCACCGAGGACGTGCGGCCGGAGCCGAAGAACATCTACGGCGTCACCAAGGCCGCCGCCGAAGATCTGTGCCAGCTGTTCCAGCGCAACCAGAAGCTGCCCTGCATCGTCCTGCGCACATCGCGTTTCTTTGCCGAGGAAGACGATGACCGGGAGGCGCGGGCAAGCTTCAGCGACGCCAACCTGAAGGCCAACGAGTTCCTGTACCGGCGGGTGGACATCGAGGACGTGGTGGAGGCGCATCTGCGTGCGGTCGAACGCGCGCCCGCGCTGGGCTTCGGCCGCTACATCGTCAGTGCCACCACGCCCTTCGCGCGTGCGGACATGGCGCGGCTGCGTGCCGACATGGCGGGCACGCTGCGCGATCGCGTCCCGGGATTCGAGCCGGAGTACGCGCGACGCGGCTGGCAGTTGCCGGCCGGCATCGATCGCGTCTACGTCAACGCGCGGGCGCGCGAGGAACTGGGCTGGCGGCCGCGGCATGATTTCGCCGACGTGCTGGCACGTCTCCAGGCGGGAGGCACGGTGCTGAGTCCCCTGGCCGAACGCATCGGCGCCAAGGGCTATCACGCCGAATCCTTCGAGGATGGACCGTATCCGGTCGAAAGCCACTGAGGCGAAGCGATCGTGGGGGAGGCCGGCCTCGGTGCCGGTACTCCGTGACAGACGGCAGCGGTGCCGTCCGTTCCAACGTATTTCGCCCCCCTCTCCCGCTGGCGGAAGAGGGGATGGCGCCGATGCCGTCAACCGAACAGCTTGTTCGTGACTTCCGCGATATGGCGACCCTGGAAGCGCGCGCCTTCCAGTTCGTTGTCGCTGGGCTGGCGCGAACCGTCGCCGCCGGTGATGGTGCTGGCGCCGTAGGGGCTGGCGCCGGTGACTTCGTCCAGGCGCATCTGGCCCTGGAAGCTGTAGGGCAGGCCGACCGTGACCAGGCCGAAATGCAGCAGGTTGGTCAGGATCGAGAACAGGGTCGTTTCCTGGCCGCCGTGCTGGGTGGCGGAGGAGGTGAAGGCGCCGCCGACCTTGCCGTTGAGCGCGCCCGTGGCCCACAGGCCGCCGGCCTGATCCAGGAAGTTGGCCATCTGCGAGGCCATGCGGCCGAAGCGGGTGCCGGTGCCGACGATGATCGCATCGTAGTTGGCGAGGTCGTCGATCTTCGCGATCGGCGCGGCCTGGTCGAGCTTGTAGTGCGAGGCCCTGGCGACATCTTCCGGCACCAGTTCGGGCACGCGCTTGATGTCGACGGTGGCGCCGGTGGAACGCGCGCCTTCGGCGACGGCTTCGGCCATCTTTTCGATGTGGCCGTAGGCGGAGTAATAGAGGACGAGGATCTTGGACATGGGTGTCTCCACGGGTGGCAGGAGGGGAGGTCGTACTGCGACAGCCCGGTGACTATAGGCCAGCCCCCCGCGCGGGATTGACGCCCGTGGGGGAATTGGATTGTTCCATCCGTGCGACTGACAAGACCCGGGCGGCCCGGTTGTTGGTGCAGCCGCAACGAACGGCGGAGTGTCGGCACAGGCCACTTATGCGTTAGCGGTGTTACATTTCGAGTCACCCCGATGGAGCAGCGGCGGGCGCGCGGGACGATCCGCGTGCAGGCGTCCGGTGACGGCTTCAGCGTGGCATCCCGTCCATGGAAGAACGATGCCTATGCCCGCAGCCGATGCACCGGTCAGTCCCGAAGATCGCCATCACCTCATCGACGCGCTGCGCGGTTTCGCGCTCGCCGGCGTGCTGCTCGCCAATCTGGGTTATCTCAGTCTCTACAACCTGTTGACGGAACCGGCGCGCGCCGCGTTGCCGACCGCCGGCTTCGACGCGGTCGTGGTCGGGGTGATCGAATGGCTGGTCAGCGCCAAGGCCATCACCGTGTTCTCGCTGCTGTTCGGACTGGGATTCGCGATCCAGATCGAGCGCGCGCAGGCGCGCGGTGCCGGGCTGTCGCGATTCGTGAGCCGGCTGTGTTGGTTGCTGATGATCGGACTGGCGCACAGCTACTTCGTCTGGTGGGGCGACATCCTGATGACCTACGGGCTGGTCGGCCTGTTGCTGGTGCTGTTCCGGCGCGCGTCCGACGGCGTGCTGCTATGGGGAGGCCTGTTCATCGCGCTGGTCCTGCCGACCCTGCTGGTGCCCTGGCTGGGCGGTGGATTTCCCGGCCTGTCCTCACGCGCCGAGATCGATGCGTTGGCCTTGCAGGCGTTCCGCACCGACGACTGGCAGCGCGTGTTCACCGCCAACGCGGCGATGGTGAACTGGACCCGTTTGTCCGGCGGCATGCTGCTGTGTTTCGTCCTGGGCCGTTTCCTGCTGGGCTACTGGGCTGGTCGCCGTCGGCTGCTCCAGCAGCCGCGGATGCATGTCGCCCTGTTCAAGAAGATGTTCTGGGGCAGCCTGGCGATCGCGGTTGCCGGCACCTTGCTGCAATTGGCGAAGGCGCACCTGGGCTGGGGCGCCGATGTTCTTCCGCGCTGGGTGAACGGATTCCTGTTCCGCCTCGATTCGCTGGCCTTGGGCATCACCTGGGCAGCGGGCTTTGTCCTGCTGTTCCTGCGTCCGGCCGGCGAGCGCCTGCTGGCCGCGCTGGCACCGGTGGGACGGATGGCGTTGACCCACTACCTGGCGCAGAGCGTGCTGTGCATCTTCCTGTTCTACGGCATCGGCCTGGGCCTGGGACCGGATACCGGGGCGGTCGGCTGGTTGCTGGCGTGGGTCGGCATCTTCGGCGCGCAGATCCTGTTCAGCCAATGGTGGCTCGCGCGTTTCCGCTACGGACCGTGCGAATGGCTGTGGCGCAGCCTGACCTACGGCGCGCTGCAACCGATGCGCCTGGCACGCGCCGCCGTCGCTTCGTGACCGCCGCCACGGATTGCCACGCCAGGATCACGAATCGCTACGGTCTTTTTAACGCGCCGCGGAATAGTCTCGCTTGCCGTCGTCGAGAGGAGGCAAGCATGAATACCGATTACTTCTTCGCCCAGGACGACGCGGGGAACCGCTGCCGCGTCGATGTGCTGCGTGCCTGCGACATGAGGGAACGCGAGGCGACGCTGCACGACAACGCGCCGGTCTATTTGCTGGAAGACGGCTCGCGCCTGCATCGCATCGACCGCGATACCTTCCGCGTGCTGGGCACCGGCGCCTACGTCACCGTGTTGCGCGATTGAATGTAGAGCGGAGCTTGCTCCGCTGATCGCGATCGCCCATCGGGAAACAGTGCTTCCGGAATCCCGCAGCCGAGCAAGCTCGGCTCTACGTGGAATGCGTAGAGCGGAGCTTGCTCCGCTGATCGCGAACACCCATCGGGCAACGGTGTTTTCGGAATCCCGCAGCCGAGCAAGCCCGGCTCTACGCGGGTGGACCTGCCGGTTCGCGCCGGAGAACCCTCACGCAGTGCTGGCCGCCATGACCTTGCGTCGTGCGTGCAGCCGCAATGCCTGGTAGCTCGCGCCGATCACGAACAGCACGAACACGACGGACACCAGGCCCAGCACCAGCGGTGACTGCGGGCCGTCGGCCAGCGGCTGCGATGGCGGCACGCGGCGCAGGGTCTCGTTGATGGCGGGAATGAACAGCAGCATGTAGCTGAAGGACAGGCTGAGGTTCTGCAGATACTCGGCGCCGCCGCCCAGCCAGGCGTAACGGCGCGCGGTGAAGCCGACCGCGAGTGCCAGCAGGGCGAGAATGCCCAGCGCGTGCGCTTCGTTGAAACCGCCGGTGCTGGACAGGCCGAAGGACGTGAAGATGGAAACCAGCATGCCGGCGAGATAGGCCTTGCCGATGCGCGAGGCGGGTTCGATGCGGCCGTCGCGAATCAGCGCGATCGCGCCGAACACGACGGGCAGCAGGCTGAGAACGGTGTGGACGATGCCGAGCGGCGAAAACGAGGGCGTCATGGTGCCTGTCCTTTCGAAGGGAGGAAAAGGAACTTCGACCTGCCGCACGGGATGCCCCCGGTCGTCGTGCCTTCCCCCTCCGGGACGGTCACCGCGCGTCCGCGCAGCCTATGCCGGACGCGACCGTGACGCCAGCCCCTCGATCAGGGCATGGCCGTCCAGCGCAATTCGGCCACCACCGGGAAGTGATCCGAAGGGTAACGGCCGTTCTCGTGGTCGGTCACCGTGGAGACCGGACCCACCTCGAAGCCACGCACCAGGATCCAGTCGATGCGGCGATCGGCCTTGCCGGAGAAGGCATGGAACGTCGCCTCCGGACCGCTGCGTTGCGTGCTGCGTTCCCAGGCATCGGCCAGATCGGCGGTGAGCAGCGCATGCACGCGGCTTTCCGGACCGGTGTTGAAATCGCCGGTGACCACCACCGGCACCTCCGCCGGCAGCGCCGAGAGGCGCTTCAGCAGCAGCGCGGCGCCGCGCTCACGGATGGGTTCGTCCTCGTCGCGATAGGGCAGGTGGGTGTTGAAGAAATAGAAGCGGCGGCCATCGGCGATGCGTTCGAACAGCGCCCAGGTGACCATGCGCGGATACAGGTTGCCCCAGGTGATGCTGCCGGGCACTTCCGGCGTGTCCGACAGCCAGAAGTCGCCGGACTCGATCACCTTCAGTTCGTCGCGCAGGTAGAACACGCCCATGTGCTCGTCGCCGGCGCCTTCGGCGTCGCCGCGGCGACCGACGCCAAACCAGGCGTACTCCGGCAAGTGCCGCACGATGTAGTCGCCCTGTTCGGCGAACAGTTCCTGGGTGCCGAACACGGCCGGATGCTGGGTGCGGATGGTCTCCACCAGGATGTCCTTGCGCACCTGCCAGCGGTTCTCGCCGTCGGCGTCGGTGGGCAGGCGGACGTTGAAGCTCATCACCTTCAGGGGCGCGGCGCTTTCCGCGGCGATCGCGGTGAAACCGCCCAGGGTGGAGGACAGGAGGAGCAACAGGACGGCGAGTCGGCGCATGGTGTCGAAGGTGCGTGCGGGGGAGCGCCGGAGTGTAACCGTCGCTGGCGGCGGCCCCATGACATGGCGCAGCATCGCCCGGCGCGCCCGATGCACCCGTCCCCGCGCGACCGGGACGGGCATGCCCGATGTTGCATGATTGTGCATGTTTGTGCACAATCAGCGCGAATCCGCACAGACCATCCCCCATGACGCCCCCGGACACTTCCTCCGCGCCGCCGCCGGCCGGCGCCATCGACGCCGTGGTCTTCGACCTGGGCGGCGTGCTGGTCGACTGGAATCCCCGCTATCTCTACCGCCAGCTGTTCGGCGACGACGTTGCCGGCATGGAAGGGTTCCTCGCCGAGGTGTGCAGTCCGGCCTGGAACGCCGCGCAGGATGCCGGCCGCAGCTGGGACGAGGCGGTGGAGGAGGCGATCGCGCGGCATCTGGATCAGGCCGAGCGCATCCGCGCCTACCGCGACCGCTGGATCGAAACCCTGGGCGAGGCGCTGGCGCCGACCGTGCGGGTGCTGGACGAACTGCGCGGCGGCGACTGCCGGCTCTACGCGCTGACCAACTGGTCGCGCGAGACCTTCCCGCATGCGTTGGAGCGCTACGGTTTCCTGGCCTGGTTCGACGGCATCGTGGTGTCCGGCCAGGAGCGCCTGGCCAAGCCGGATCCCGCCATCTTCCGATTGCTGATGGAACGCCACGGCCTGCGCGCCGAACGCACGGTGTTCATCGACGACATGGCCTGCAACGCGGACGCCGCCGCGCGCCTGGGCATGCACGCGATCCACTTCCGCGACGCAGGCCAGCTGCGCCGCGAACTGGCGCGGCTGGGCGTGGCGATCGCCGTCACCGGACCGGCGGCGGAGGCAGCGCGATGAGCCAGCACGCCAGCCTTCCCGCCAGCGTCGACCTGCTGCCGGAAGAACGCCAGCAGCGCATTCTCCAGCGCCTGCACGCACAGGGACGCGTGCTGGCGGCGGAACTGGCGCAGGAATTCGCGGTGTCGGAGGATTCCATCCGCCGCGACCTGCGCGAGCTGGCCGCGCGCGGCCTGTGCCGCCGCATCTACGGCGGCGCGCTGCTGCATGCGCCAGAAGTGAAGCCGCTGCTGCAACGCCAGGGCCAGGATTCGGAACGCAAGCAACGGCTCGCACGCAAGGCGCTGGGCCTGCTGCGCAAGGGCCAGACGATCATCCTCGACGCCGGATCCACCAACAGCGCGATCGCCGACGCGCTGCCGCGGAACTTCGAGCTGACCGTGGTCACCAACGCGCCCGACATCGCGTTCCGGTTGATGGAACGCACGGATGTGGAGGTGCTGATCATCGGCGGACGCATCGAACACCGGATCGGCGCGGCCATTGGCGCGCAGGCCGTGCAGGAACTGCGGCGCGTGCGCGCGGACCTGTGCTTCCCCGGCACCTGCGCGGTCGACATCGACAGCGGCCTGTGGGGCAACGACGCCGAGGAATCACTGTTCAAGCGGGCGATGATCGAATGCAGCGGCGAAACCGCGGTGGTGGTGATGAACGAGAAGTTCGGCGCCGACGCGCGCTTCCAGTTCGCTTCGCTGCACCAGATCGACCACCTGATCGTCGAGCACGACGCGCTGGAAAGCCTGCGCAAGTCCTTCGAGCAACAGGAAATCGCCGTCCTGCGCGCCGACCGGCGCTGACCGCCGCACACGCCTCCCCCGTTCCCGTCCCCCGCGAGAATCGTCCCGATGTCCGTCGCCGCTTCCGATGTCCCCATCTCCCATGCCGAGTACCGCGCCACCCGCCTGCTGTTCTTCGCCGCCGGCTGTGCGGTGGCGGTCTGGGCGGCACTGGTGCCGTTCGCCAAGGCGCGCACCGCGCTGGACGAAGCCTCGCTCGGCGCGCTGCTGCTGTGCCTGGGGCTAGGCTCGCTGATCGCGATGCCGCTGGCCGGCGCCTGGACCACGCGGCAGGGCTGCCGGGTGGTGCTGGTGCTGTGCACGATCGTGTCCAGCCTGATGTTGCCGCTGCTGGCCTGGGTGCCGTCGGTGTACGCGCTGGGCGCGGTGCTGTTCGTGTTCGGCGCGGCGATTGGCGCGGCCGACTGCGCGTTCAACGTGCAGGCGGTGATCGTCGAGGAAGCGGCGGGGCGGCCGATGATGTCTGGCTTCCACGGCTTCTTCAGCCTGGGCGGGATCGTCGGTGCGGCCGGCGCGGCGGTGATGATGTCGCTGGGCGTGGCGCCGCTGGCGATGACCGTGTTCTGGGCGGCCTTCATCCTGCTGCTGCTGGCCTTCAACTGGCGCGGCCTGCTGCCTTACGGCAGTCCGCACGAAGGGCCGCTGTTCGCGGTGCCGCACGGGTTCGTGATCCTGCTGGGCGTGCTGGGCTTCGTGGTGTTCCTGACCGAAGGCGCGATGCTCGACTGGAGCGCGGTGTTCCTGACCGAACAGCGCGGCATGGCTTCGGCGCAGGCCGGGTTCGGCTACGCCTGCTTCGCGCTGGCGATGACCGCCGGACGGTTCGCCGGCGATGCGATCGTCGCGCGGCTGGGACCGACCCGGGTGGTATGGCAGGGCGGCCTGCTGGCCGCCGCCGGCATCACCCTGTCGGCCTGCCTGCCGCAGTGGCAGTGGTCACTGGCCGGCTACACGCTGGTGGGCCTGGGCTGCTCCAACATCGTGCCGGTGCTGTTCACCGCCGCCGGCCGGCAGAAGGTCATGCCGCAGGCGCTGGCGGTGCCGGCGATGACCACGATCGCCTATGCCGGCGTGCTGACGGGTCCGGCTGGCATCGGCTTCGTCGCCCACCACAGCAGCCTGCCCATCGCGTTCCTGCTGCTGGCGGCGATGATGGTCGGCGTGGCGATGTGCGGGCGCGCGCTGCGCGCCTGAGGCATCAACGCAGCAGCGGCACCTCGACATGGCTGCTGCCCAGCCAGCGGATTTCCAGCGGCGCGCCGGCGTCGGCGATGGTTTCCTCGTCGACGGCCTTGCCGCTGCCGTAGTTGATCTGCATGTCGCGTTGCTTGTTGACGCCCAGCACCACCACCAGCCGGCTGCCGGGCTGCAACTGCCGGCTGACCAGGCGTTCGCTGCGGAAGGCGATCGATTGCGGCTTGCCGGGCGCCAGCAGTTCGCGACGGCTGCGATCACGCGCATGGCTGGCGCGTCCCAGATGCCAGGACAGCAGCAGGTGGTGTCCGTCGGGTAGCTGCTCGTACAACGCCAGGTTGAGGTCGAAGTCGCGCTTGTTGGTGATGAAGTCGAGCTGCCCCGAGAACAGGCCGGACAGTTCGGCCGGCGCGGTCAGCGGCGCGCTGCGGAACACCAGTGCGCCATGCGGATCCAGCGCATCCAGCATCGACAGGGTCGGTGGATTCCAGTCGACGTCGCGGCGATCGGAAAGATCCACGGTCAGCACGCTCCGGGCGCGCTTGCCGGGCGCCTGTTCCGACAGCGCGCCCTCCGCGCTTCCGGTCGCCGCCGGTTGCAGGTACAGGCGCTGGCGCCGGGGGGCCATGGCATCGAGGGATGCGGCGTGCTTCCACGTGTTGGCGCCCATCACCTGGTAGTTGATGCGATCCTTCAGGACGGATGGTCGCGGTGCGCCGCGCAGGACGTGATCGAACCACTGGAAGCGCAGCGCCGGCAGATCGATCAGCGCGACCGGATCCACCTCGTAACCTTCCTGCACGCGCGCGGCGCCGGCCTGCATCGAGAAGTGGTTGTACGGTCCGATCAGCAGGGTGTGGTCCGCATCCGGATTGTGCCGCGTATGTTCGTCGAAGTAGTGCTGCACGCCCACGCGCGCGCCGTCGAAATAGCCGGTGACCGCGAGCACGGGGATGTCGATGGCGGCGAATTCATCGCCCTGCGGGGTCATCGCCTGCCAGTAGGCGTCGTAGGTGGGATGTTCCAGCCAGCGCGAGAAATAGGGATTCGGGTGGCCGTCGATGGCAGGCAGGTCACGATAGGCACGGCCACTGCGGTACCAGTTCGCATCCAGTCGCCGCCAGCGCTCCTCGTCGCCGTAGCTGTCGGCGTCCAGGGTCGCGTTGGCGGCGGTCCACAGCGGCCACGGATACAGGAAATTGAGGAAGACGTTGCCCTGCATCGGGACATCGATGCCCGGCGCGGTCGAGGCCGAGGTCAGCATCGCCTTCAGCGCGGGCGGATGGTGCTTGGCGGCGGACCACTGGGTGAAGCTGTTGTAGCTGTTGCCGTACATGCCCACGCGGCCGTCGCACCACGGTTGCCGGCTGATCCAGTCGATCGCGGCGGCGGCATCCTCGCCGTCGTGTTCATAGGGCACGGGTTCACCCGGTGCGCCGGCCTTGCCGCGGCTGTAGACGAACACGCCCACGTAGCCGTGCGCGGCCGCCGCCTTGGCGTCGGACAGCGACCAGCTGTCGTTGACGTAGAGGGTGAAGCCCAGCAGCACCGGCTGCGGCGCGGTCATTTTTCGCGGGCGCACCACCAGCCCGCGCAGGCTCGTGCCATCCGCGCCGGGAACGACCACGTCGCGTTCGATGGCATAGCGGTTGGCTTCGTCCTCGGCCAGCAGGTCAGGAAGCACCGGCAGCAGCGCCGCGTAGACCGTGTGGAACTGGTACAACCGGATCAGTTCCAGCGCGTCGGTTTGTTCGATGCTCATCTTGCCATGCTGCTTTTCCAGCGCGGCGTCGAGATCGCGACGCGCGCGCGGCAGATCCGCGCCCATCACCGGCAGGGTGCGGGCGGCCTGGCGATCGTCCAGGCGCGCGAACACGCGCCTGAACGCCGCGGCGGGATTGGCCTCGCCACGCAGCCGCGCGTCGGCGTCGATTTCGTACTGGACGAACAGCACGTCGGCCTGTTCCGGTGCCGTGGCCCGGCGCGCCTCGCGCAGCGCGGCGATGCTCGCCAGCGCGGCCTTGGGCTGCCCGGCCACCATCTGCAGGCGCACCCGGTTGATCAGTCCGCGTTCGCGATCCGGATCCTCATAGCCGGCCAGCACCTTGCGGGCGAGTGCCGGCACCTGTTGTTCGAGCACGGCGCTGGATGCCGATGGCTTGTCCGGCCAGGCCAGGGTCTGCGCGTGCAGGCCGAAGGGAATGACGAACCATGCGAATACCCGCAGTGCCGCTTTCCATGGCGCCTGTGCCCGTGCCTGCCGGTTCCGCGTCCGCATGCGATGCTCCGTGGTGTCCGGCCGGTGGCCGGAAGGTCGGCGGATGATGCCGGAAGCGCCGGCATCACGCACCTGCCTTCCATCGGCGGACGCCAGCGGCCGCGATGGCGGTTACCGGCGTGCGGGTGCGCGCACGCCCATCACCAGCAGCCACAGGCAGGTGCCAATCTCGCCCAGCGTCGCGGGCAGGGTGATGTATCCCGCCACGGTGGTCTCCGCGAAGCCGGGTACCAGCAGGCGGGCGAACACATCGATCACGTAGCCCAGGCAACCCAGCATCAGCAGGATGCCCAGCACCCGCGGCAACAGGCGCGAGGTGAACACCAGCCAGCCGAACGGCAGCAGCCACAGTCCCCAGAACAGCTTGGACACCAGGATGCCGTTGGCGTAGCCCCTGAGCGCCAGCATCACCTGTGCGTTGAGCGCCTCGGGAGAAAACGCGCGCAGGTAGTCGGCGCCATCCAGCAGGCTCAACACGTCGAGCTTGTGCAGCAGATTGAAGAACGACAGCGGCACGCTGGCCACCGCCAGCGCCACCATCAGCGTGGCCGCGGTCCTGCCATGCGGCGCCAACAGGCGGTACAGCGCCAGCGGCAGCAACAGGAACGCGAGATAGCAGATCAGTCCGGCGGCGATACCGAGCCGGAACAAACCTTCGTTCGCGGTGATCTTCGCGACGGTCGCCGCGGCGTCACCCGCCACCTGCGTCTGCGACGGCACGTAGGCGATGCTGAAGATGCCGGCCAGCACCACGATCAGGTACAACAACCCGGCGATGCGCGCGGTGGTGCGCGGATGGTGCAGGACGACGGCGGAATCCATGTTCATGGGCTTGGCGTCAGGAAGAATGTCATGGCGGAGGGGCACGGCCATTTCAGCGCGACGCCGACAATGGCCAAAAGCATGGCATCAGGCTCTCACCGGTATCTTCGCGTCCTCCAGCGGAGGCGCGGCCTGCTTCATCGATGCCATGGATTCCCCTTGCCGAATGCGTCGCGGAAACGGACAGCTGGAGCGTGGAGCGGAGCAGCGCGGCCGGGGAAGCGTATGCGGGCCGGGAGAAGCGAAGAGCCGACAACGGGCAGGCCACGCGTCTCTCCTCGCCTGTCCACGCCCGTTGTGGCCGGGGGCGACGTTAGCACGGCATCGAAGACCGGCAATATGCCAAAAGGAACAGCGACCTCCGTCCCGCGTGCGTTACCGACCGGCGGCGGGGGCCGCCAGGTGCTGCGCGATGCGATTGGCCAGATCCGCCAGCCGGCTCTGCGCCTGCGGATCCGATTCGTTTGCCAGCAGCACGAGGCCCAGTCCGCGCCCGGGATACAGCGCGACATAGCTGCTGAAGCCGAACGTGCCGCCGGTGTGCCAGATCGTGCGTTGTCCGTCGCCGGCGATATCGATATGCCAGTTCAGGGCGACGCGATCGTGTTCGGTCTCGACGGTGGGGCGATGGCTCAGCGCGATGGCGGGATTCGTTTCGTCCAGTTGCAGGCGCAGGTAGCGGACCATGTCGGCGCTGGAGGAGATCAATCCGCCGGCTTCGCGCAGTTCGCGCATGTCGGTGATGTAGGGCATCGCCCGGCCCGACGCGTCATGGCCGACCGCCAGCGTGCCGGACGGGGAGCCCGGATCGAAGCCGGTCCGGCGCATGTCCAGCGGACGCAGGATGCGCTCGTCCAGCAGCGCCGCATACGGGCGCTCGAAGGCGCGTTCCAGCACTCTGACCAGCAACTGCGCGCCGACATTGGAATGGCGCGGGTCCGTGCCGGGCGCGGACTTCAGCGTCACCTGGCGCAGGTCACGATAGAAATCCTCGCGGCTGTAGTCGCGATGGACGGCGATCAGGGCATCGGGAATCTGCTCGGGCTTCAGGCCGGTGAACAGATCCGGCCGGTCCGGCAGCCAGTTGGGCAAGCCGGAGGTCAGATTGGCCAGATGCACCACGCGGATCGGCTGGCCCTGGTATTCCAGGTTCGGGTAGGACCCGGGCAGATAGAGGCGGATATCGTCGTCCAGCTTCAGGCGTCCTTCCTGCACGGCGTAGGCAAGCAGGGTGGCGGTGAAGGTCTTGCTGTTGGAGCCGATTTCGTAACGGGTATCGGCACCGACGGGAGCGTTCTCGCGCTTGTCACGCTTGCCGAAGTCGTAGCAGGTCGCGACGCCCCGGTTCAGAATCCCGACCGAGAGGCCCACGTTTTCCGGTGCCTGAGCGAAGGCCTTTCCCAGCGCCCTGATCGCGGCGTCATCGCCTTTCGCACAATCGGCCGCCCGCGCCGGCGAATGCAGCGCGAACAGCAGCAATCCACTTCCCAGCCAAGCCATCGCACGCATGTGACGTTCCCGGATGAGCACCGGAGTCCCGGTTCGACCCGGACGCTAGCACCCTCTGCCGCCACCGCCATATGCCGGATGGGCCAGTGGCTATCGACCCGAACCGGGTAATGGCGCCTGTGGGAGCGACGTAAGTCGCGATGCCGCCGAGGAAATGCCGGAGAAGCTCGCGACTCACATCGCTCCCACAGTCAAGCAGTAAAGCTCTCGTGTAGGAGCGACGTCAGTCGCGGCGCTTCTCAGGCGACACGAAAAGAGCTCGCTATCTGCGTCGCTCCTACAGGTAAGAAGTCTTGTTTGCGATCAGAACGCCAGCGCCGACCACAGCGGCGTCGGGTCGTTCCAGCGCTCACGCGCGCCAAGGGATGCCAGTTCCACCAGCACTGCGGCGCCGACCACTTCGGCGCCCTGCCGGCGGGCCAGAGCCACCGCCGCGCGCAGGGTACCGCCGGTGGCGAGGACGTCATCGATGACCAGTACGCGCGCATTGGCGGGCAGGGCGTCGGCGTGGATTTCCAGCCGGTCGCTGCCGTATTCCAGCGCGTAGTCCAGGGTCAGGGTGCGCGCGGGCAGCTTGCCGGGTTTGCGCACGGGCACGAAGCCGATGTCGAGTTCGCGCGCCAGCGCCGCGCCCAGGATGAAGCCGCGCGACTCCACGCCGATCACCGCGTCCAGCGCGGTGCCGCGCCAGGGTTCGGCCAGGTCGGCCATCGCTTCGGCGAAGCCGTCGGCGTCGGCCAGCACCGGGGTGATGTCCTTGAACACGATGCCCGGCTTGGGGAAATCGGGCACGTCGCGGATCAGGTCGGACCAGTGGGACATCGGGAAACTCGTCAGGCAAAGGGGGAGCGCGATGCTACCGCGTCCGTGTCCACGAACGAAAACCGCCGGGCGGGCCGGCGGTTTTCCAGGCTGGACCACAAGCGGGATCAGAAGTTGTAGCGGACCTGCAACTGCGCCAGATCCACGTCCGCGTCCTCGATCTCGAAGCGGCTGTATTCGCCGCGCAGCGCCACCTTGTCGGTGAAGCGGTACTGCAGGCCCAGGCCGTAGGTGGCATCGGCACCGCTGTCGTCGCGGGTGCGGGTCACTTCCGGCAATGCGCGATCCAGATCCCAACGCTGCACGCCGGCCTTGGCATAGCCGGAGAACTTGTCGGTGAACGGCACCGTGGCGATCGCCGTCAGCGAAACGCTGCTGGCTTCCAGCGGACGGCCGAGGTTGCCGCGCGGTTCCAGCTTGCCGAGATCCGAATAGCCGGCTTCCAGGCCGAACCAGTGATTGAACTGATAGCCGCCGAATACCGAGAACGCGGTGTCCTCGTCGTCGTAGCGCTGTTCGTCCACGCTGGACTGGCCGGCGCCGACGCCGGCATAGAAACCCTTGGGTTCGGCGGCCTGCGCGCCGAAGGCGATGCCGCCCAGCAGCACGGCGGAAAGAAGGGCACGGGACAGCTTGTTGTTGTTCTTCATGTCTGAAACTCCTGCATGCATCGCGCGGGGGAGGGAGCTGCGATGCGTCGGGCGACGGGTCCTGGCGGAGTGCCTGGGCAGCCGTCGTGCGAAGCAAAGATAGGGATGCCGATGCCGGAACAAACGGCGATGTCGGCGATGCAGTTTCCCGTCGATGGAACGAAGGAATGACGCATCGGCACTGGACTTCCGCGACGGATTGCGCGCAACGCGCGCGCCCGTTCGCTGGAGCGGGGAGCGCATGCGGACGCAGCACGCGATTCGGGATGGACTCTCCCGCCGGGAAGGACTAATCACCGGAATCGGACTTGTCTATGCTGCGCGCTCTCCTGTCCCGAGCCACCGCCATGAGCGAACCGCTGTCGATGTACCAGGCCTCCGTTCCCGTGCTGATTCGCGCCCTGCGCAACTTCAGGCACATCCTCGACAAGGGCCACGCGCATGCGCTGGCGCAGGGCTACGATCCGGCGGTGCTGCTGCAATCGCGCCTGTATCCGGACATGCTGCCGCTGCTGCGGCAGGTGCAGATCGCCACCGACACCGCCAAGTTCGCGCCGGCGCGGCTGGCCGGCGTGGACTCGCCACGCTTCGAGGACAACGAAACCACGTTCGAGGAGTTGCAGGCGCGGCTGGATCGCGCGCTGGAATTCCTAGGCACCTTCACCCCGGCGCAGATCGACGGCAGCGAGGGCAAGGATGTGGTGCTGCCACGACGCAGCGGCGATCAGCATTTCAGCGGTCGCGACTATCTGCTGGGCTTCGTGCTGCCCAACCTGCTGTTCCATGTCGGCATCGCCTACGCCATCCTGCGCCACAACGGCGTGCCGCTGGGCAAGATGGATTACCTGGGCGAAGCCTGACGCTTCTTCCCGCGTGCGGGCGGATTCTCCGGTGTCGTCGCGGCGCCGGCGATCTCCCGCTGCCGCGCGCGGCTCAGCGTGGCAAGCGCCGCCTGGTACGACCAGCGGATCAGCGACTGCAATTCCTCGTCGGACATCGCGCGCACGTCCACCACGGTGATCCAGCGGTAGCGGCCCAGCCAGCGTGCCGGTTTGATGCCCGGTTGGTCGGTCAGCTCCAGGAAGCGCTCCGGCGCGGCCTTGAAACTGAAGCGCCAGCGCTCCGGCGCGCTGGTCTTGAAGTGGGCGAAGCGCTTGCCGCCGACGAAGTAGGCAAGCAGGTTGGCCGGTTCGCCCCATTCGGTGACGGTGGCGCCGGGAAGGCTGGCGCAGAAGCGCTGGGTCTGTTGGACGTCCATGGCTGCGGGCGGGGGGACAAGCTGGCATGATGCCACCGGGGCCCCTCGAGTCGTCGTCATGCTGCGTCGCCATCCCGTGGTGCTGTTCCTGCTGCTGACCGTTCTTTTCAGCCTGCCGTTCTACCTGCTGCTCAATCTGTCCTTCGCCAACGCCGAAGGGCGGCGCCTGTACGTCACCGGGCTGATGTGGAGCCCCGGACTGGCGGCCATGGTCACTTGCCTGCTGGCGCGGATACCGCTGGCGAACCTGGGCTGGCGCTGGCCCGGCGGGCGCGTGGCCCGGCTGAGCTATCTGATTCCGATCGGCTATGGCCTGTTCGCCTACGGCATCATCTGGGCAACCGGGCTGGGCCGGCTGTCCACCGAGATCTACCTGCCGTACGCGCGCCGCGTGATCGGCCTGCCCGATGCCTCCGACGGCACGGTCATCGCGATGATGCTGGCCCTGCAACTGAGCATGGGCTTCATCCTCAACGTGGCGATGGCGCTGGGTGAGGAAATCGGCTGGCGCGGCCTGCTGGGGCCGCGGCTGGCGCGGCGGTTCGGTTTCGGCGCGGGCGCCCTGTTCACCGGCCTGATCTGGGCGGTGTGGCACTACCCGGTGCTGTTCTGGCTGAACTTTCCCGGCGATCCGCCCAAGCCCTTCGCGATGGCGTGCTTCACCGTCATGGTGATCGGCCTGAGCTTCGTCTATGCCTGGTTGCGCGAGAGCACGGGCAGCGTCTGGACCGCCGCGATCCTGCATGGCAGCCATAACGCGGTGATCAGCCTGGTGTTCACCCTGCTGACGGTCGAGACCGGACCCATCACCGTGTATGCGGTCGACGAGTTCGGTTTCATGCTGGCGATCACCAGCGTGCTGATGGCGCTGTGGTGCTGGCGGCATCGCGCTCGCCAGGCGGGCACGCGGGCGGCGGCCCCGGTCGCGGCGTCCTGACCGGCGTGCGACATTTCGTCGCACGCCCGCCGGATCAGGCACTTGCGTGGCGGATCGGGCGCGCACGTGGCGCCGCCGCCGACTAGAATCCCGGTCGTGATCCGGAACCCCGCCTTTTCCCGCCCGATGGCCCGGCTGGCGCTCTGCGCCATGCTGTTGCTGGCGTTCGCGCCCGCGCTGAGCCGGGTGCTGGCCGCGGGCGCGTCCGGCGCGATGGCCGGCTGGGTCGAACTGTGCACCGCCAGCGGCCTGAAGTGGGTGGACACGGCCGCGCAGACTGGTGACGCCACGCCCGCGCATCCGGCCACGCCGGCCGGCGCGGATTGCGCCTATTGCCCGCTGGCATCGTCGTTGCCGCCGCTGCCGCTGTCGCTGATCGCGCAGGGGCCGTTGCCGCCGCTGCCGCGGCTGGCGGTGCCCGGACGTCAGCCCGCGCCGCCCGCGCCGATCCGCCTGCGCGGACTCGGCGGGCAGGGACCGCCGACGATTTTCTGAACCACGCGTACCGAGCTGTTCCCGCGGCCGCGTCGCCGCGCCCGTGCTTTGGAGAATGCCGATGTCCGTTCACCTGCCGACGCGCCGGGGCGCGTCGCCGTTTGCCGTCCACGGGAGCCGTCGTGTTCCCGCCGTCACCGTTTCCACCTTGCTGCGCGCGGGCGCACTGGGTCTGCTCGGCCTGCTGGCCGCCTGCGGCGATCGCGAACGGGTGGATGCGGAAACGAAGCGCGCGCAACCCGTGCCGGCGCAGCCCGCGATCGCCCGGGTGCGCGGATGGAACCTGCCCGCGCCCGTCGGCGCAGCGCAGCCGGATCTGGTGATCGCGCCGGATGGACGACGCCTGCTGAGCTGGGTGGAACCGGCGAACGGCGATGCGCATCGCCTGCGCCTGGCATGGGCCGACCAGGAGAACTGGCAGGCGCCGGTCACGATCGCCGAAGGCGACGACTGGTTCCTCAACTGGGCCGACACCCCGCATGTGCAGGCGTTGCCCGATGGCTCGCTGTGGGCGCACTGGCTGCGCAGCACCGGGCCTTCGCGGATGGACTACGGCATCGATCTGGTGCGTTCCGGCGATGGCGGGGGCAGCTGGAGCGCGCCACGGCTGGTGCATCCGGCGGGCACCCGTGGCGATCACGGTTTCGTGACCTTCTGGACGCAGGCGCAGGACCAGCTCGGCATTGCCTGGCTGGACAGCCGGCAGAAGGCGGCGGCCGGCTCCGGTCATTCAGCCGATGCCGCGCACGACGGCGGCCATCATGGCGGCGGCGGCGCGATGATGCTGCGCGCGGCGCTGTACGGCGCGCAGGCGCGGCCGTTGGCCGAATGGCCGCTCGATGCTTCCACCTGCGATTGCTGCACCACCGCCTCGGCGATCACCGATCGCGGCGTGGTGGTGGTGTATCGCGGACGCAGCGCGGACGAGATCCGCGATACCCGCATCGTCCGCTTCGACGGGCAGGCATGGACCGCGCCGCGCGACGTGCACACCGATGGCTGGCACATGCCCGCATGTCCGGTGAACGGTCCGGTGGTGGCCGCGCGCGGCAACGATGTCTGGGTGGCGTGGTACACCGAGGCCGGCGGAGCGCCGGAACTGCGCGCCGCCCATTCCGGCGATGCGGGCGATCGTTTCGACGCACCGGTCACGCTCGCGCGCGGAGGACAGGTACTGGGCCGGCTGAGCGTGGCGCTGGGTGACGACCGCCTGCTGGCCAGTTGGCTGGAGGAAACCGGTACAGGCAGCCAGCGCATCGTGCTGGGCACCTACGATTCGCGCTGGCAATCCGCCACCCGTGTGGAGGTCGCCACGCTGGCTGCGCGCGGACGCGCCAGCGGCATGCCGCGCCTGCGGTGGGCCGACGGCGCCGCCTGGCTGGTATGGACCGATGTCGAAGACGGCAAGCCGCGACTGAAAGGCGCTTCGGTGCGCTGAAGGACATGCAGGTGCGACCCGGAATTCCGCTCGCGCGGATGACGGCGCGGCTGGCGTTGCTGGCCGCGCTGCTGCTCGTGCTCGCGCCCTCGATCAGCCGCGTGTTCGCCAGCCGCGGCGGCGACGTGCTGGCCGGATGGATCGAACTGTGCACGCCCACTGGATTGAAGTGGGTGGATACCGCCGCGAAAGCGCCGCCAGGAAAAGCACCCGCTGCACCCGCCGCGCCGACGTTGGGTTGGCCGGACGAGGGCGACGCCTGTCCGCAATGTCCGCTGGCCGCCGCGCTGCCGCCGCCACCGGCGGCGTTCGACTGGGCATCGTCGCCATGCCCGCCCGCGCCGGCGCGCGGGCCGGAAACATCATTGACGCGGGAAGCATTCCGGCCGGCGGGAGCGGGCTGCCGGGGACCGCCAGCGGTGTAGCGCAACGCCACCGCCGCCCCTGTTTCCCCACGGCGCCGCATGCGCCGCTTCCGGAGTCTTGCTTTCATGTCGATGCCTCATCGCGGCACGCTTCGCGCGTCCCGTCTTTCCCTGGCCGTGCTCGCGGCCCTGTCTTCCGTTCTCCCGTCCGCGATGGCGCGTGCCGCCGATGCGGATTCGCCGCCCGCCGACACGCAGGCCACCACCCTCGATGCCGTTCGCGTCGAAGGCCGCCGCACCGCCCTGGATGCGCCGGCCGGCACCGGCACCCGGCTGGGGCTGAGCGTGCGCGAGATGCCGGCCTCGGTCACCGTCCTCGATCGCGACACGCTCGATGCGCGCGGCGTGCGCACCACCCAGGAAGCGCTGTCCGGTATTCCCGGCCTGACCGTGGCCTCGCCGCCGGGCAACGGCAACGCGGTGACCCTGCGTGGTTTTTCCGGCAGCCAGATCACCCAGTTGTTCAATGGCATCGACGTGCAGTACGCCTCGATCGCCGCGCGCCCGGTCGATGCCTGGCAATACGAACGGGTGGAAGCGATCGGCGGTCCGTCGAGTTTCCTGTACGGCGCCGGCGCGGTCGGCGGCACCATCAACTACGTCACCCGGCTGGCGAACCTCGAACGCGACGACGCGCAATGGCAGGCCAGCACCGGATCCTTCCGCGATCACTCCGTGGCGATGGGCGCCAACCTGCGCCTGGGCGGCGATGCCGCGCGCCAGGCGCTGCGGCTGGATGTCAGCGCGCGCGACGCCGACAGCGCCATCGATGGCCAGCAGCGCCAGGCGACCACCGTCGCCGCGTCGTGGCTGGCGCAATGGACGCCCACGCTGCGTCATACGCTGGCGCTGGAGCATCAGCAGGAAGACAACGACCGTCCCTACTGGGGCACGCCGGTCCGCCAGCCGGTCGACGGGCGCCTGTCGGTGCTGCCGGAAACCGTGGGCCGCAACTACAACGTGTCCGACGGCTACTACGGGCAGGACGTGCTGTGGGCGCGTTCGATCCTGGCGTGGTCGCCGGGCGCGGCGGACACCGTGCGCAACACGCTCTACCACTACGACGCCCTGCGCGATTACCGCAATGTCGAAAGCTACCGCCTGACGGCCGACAACCGCGGCGTGATCCGCTCGGGCGCGTTGCTGCAGCGCCACGACCAGCAGGTCTACGGCAACCGGCTGGAATGGTCGCACGATGGAGCCCTGGGCCGGCTGCCGTCGCGCTGGAACGCGGGACTGGAGATCAGCTACAACCGCCAGACCCGTTTCCCGCAATCCCTGCCGGCGGTGATCGACACGGTGCCGCTGGACGCGGTCACCCCGGGCGATTTCCTCGATGTGCCCGGCGCGCGGATCGCCTACCGGCCTGATCGCACCAACCGCCTGCATACGCAGGCCCTGTTCGTCGAGAACCTGACCGAGCTGACGCCGTCGCTGTCGCTGCTGACCGGCCTGCGCCGGGATCGCATCCGCCTGGACGTGGTCAATCATCGTGCCGCCAGCGCGAGCAATCCGGCGCGGTTCGAACGCGAGTACACGCCGACCACCGGCCGCGCCGCGCTGAACTGGACGATCACGCCGCAGGCCAGCGTGTACGCGCAGTACAGCACCGCCGCCGATCCCCCGGCCGGCATCCTCAGCACCGCCAGTTTCGCCAACGTGCGCGACTTCGATCTGACCACCGGCCGCCAGGGCGAACTGGGCGCGAAATTCCAGTCGCGCGACGGCCGCCACTTCGCGACGCTGGCGGCTTACCGGATCGTGCGCCACAACCTGGCCATCGCCGATCCCGATCATCCCGGCCAGACCCTGCCGATCGGCCGGCAATCGGCGCGCGGCGTCGAGGCCACCTTTGGCTGGCAACCGCTGGAGGGACTGGAGGTGCAGGGCAACCTGGCCTGGGTGGACGCGAGCCTCGACGATTTCTTCGAGAACGTCGGCGGCGTGCCGGTATCGCGCGCGGGCAACCGGCCGGCCAACACCCCCGCGCGGGTCGGCAACCTGTGGGTGGACTACGCCTTCGACGATCGCTGGTCGGCGGGTGTGGACCTGCGCGGCGTGTCCTCGCGCCATGCGAACGCGGCCAACACGCTGTCCACCGCGGGCTACGCGCTGTGGGGCGCGCACGTGAGCTGGCAGTGGAGCGCGCACACGCGGCTCACCCTGCGCGGCCGCAATCTGGGCGATCGCACCCACGTGGTGTACGCGCTGAACGACAGCATGGTCTATCTGGGCGACCCGCGCAGTTGGGAACTGGTGTTGCGACAGTCGTTCTGATCGCGATGGGCCTGCGTGCGGGTCAGGCAGATTTGCCCAGCACGTCGCGCAGGGCGTCTTCCAGTTGCGGAAAGCGGAAGCGGAAGCCTTCCACCAGCGCGTGCATGGGCATGACGCGCTGGCCGGTGAGCATCAGCTGCGCGCCCTCGCCGAAGGCCAGCCGCAGCAGCGGCGCGGGCGTCGGCAGCAGCGCCGGGCGGTGCAGTACCCGCCCGAGGGTGCGCGCGAACTCGCGGTTGCGCACGGGTTCGGGGGCGGTGCCGTTGTAGGCGCCGCCCGCCGATTCGAATTCCAGCAGCCACTGGATCAGGCCGATCAGATCCTCGCGGTGGATCCAGCTCATCCATTGGCGGCCATGGCCGATCGGCCCGCCCAGGCCCCAGCGGAATGGCGGCAGCATTTTCCCCAGCGCGCCGCCGTCGGCGCCCAGCACGATGCCGGTGCGCAGGCGGCACACCCGCAGGCCCAGGTCCTCGGCCTGCATGGCGGCGTGTTCCCAGTCGCGGCACAGCACGGCGGCGAAATCGTCGCCGGCCGGGGTGGATTCATCCAGCAGGGTGTCGCCGTGCGCGCCGTAGTAACCAATCGCCGAGCCGGAGACCAGCACGTGCGGACGGCGCAGGCGCGGGGTCATCCAGCGCACCAGCTGGGCGGTGGTGTTCAGGCGCGAATCGCGGATGGCCTGCTTCTGCCGGGCGCTCCAGCGGCGTCCCACCAGCGGCTCGCCGGCCAGGTTGACCACCGCCTCGATTTCACCCGCCTCGGCCAGATCCTCGATGACCGCCACGCCGGGCAGAAGCTGGCGGGCCAGGGCGGGGCGGCGGGACCATACGGTCAGGCGGTGGCCGCCGGCCAGGAGCCGGGTACACAGGGCGCGGCCGATGAAGCCGGTGCCGCCGGTGAGCAGGATGCGCATTCGTCAAGGGCGTCGTGGGGTCTTTCAGGGTACGCGGGGGCGCGTGTTCCGCCCGTGGAAATCATCGTGCGCTCGGCTTCGGGGCGCCGGGCGACTAAAATTCGCGGATGCCCGCTTCCTCCCCGCGCCCGTCCCTCCTGCTGCTCCCCGGCCTGCTGTGCGATGCGCGGCTGTGGCGGGATCAGGTGGAAGACCTGGCCGATCTGGCCGACATCGCCGTCCCGGACCTGACCCTGGACGACAGCGTCGGCGCGATGGCCGCGCGCGTGCTGGCGCAGGCGCCGGCGCGGTTCGCGCTGGGCGCGCTGTCGATGGGCGGCTACGTGGCGTTCGAAATCCTGCGCCAGGCGCCGCAGCGGGTCGAACGGCTGGCGCTGCTGTCAACCAGCGCGCGCGCCGATCCGCCCAAGCGCGCGGCGGTGCGCCGGGCCAGCCTGGCGATGGCCGAGCGCGGCCGTTTCGCCGGGGTCACCCGCAAGCTGCTGCCGCAACTGGTGCATGCCAGCCGGGTCGACACGCCGGTCGGGGAAGAGGTGATGGCGATGGCCGAGCGGGTCGGCCGCGACGCCTTCCTGCGCCAACAGCGCGCGATCCTGGAACGCCCCGATTCGCAGCCGCTGCTGCCCACCCTGTCGATGCCGACCGTGGTCGGCGTCGGCGACGACGACCGCATGACCGCGCCGGAGGAATCGAGGATCCTCCAGGCCGGCATCGCCGGCGCACGACTGCATGTGTTCACCGACTGCGGCCATCTTCCGCCGATGGAAAAACCGCGCGAAACCAACGACCTGCTGCGGGCCTGGCTGTCCGCCTGAGCCGTGCGGCTTCCTTCCACTCACTTCACCCCCGAACTCAGGAGCATTTATGGAACTGGCAATGATCGGCTTGGGCCGCATGGGCGCCAACATGGCCGAACGCCTCACCCGCGGCGGACACCGCGTACACGGCTACGACCCCGGCGAACCGGCGCGCAGGCAGGCGGCCGAACGCGGCATCGTCATCGCCGATTCGTTGCAGGCGACCATCGCCGCGCTGCCGTCACCGCGCATCGTCTGGGTGATGGTGCCGGCGGGCGTGGTCGATGACACCCTGGACACGCTGCTGCCGCTGCTGTCGGCCGGCGACACCGTCATCGACGGCGGCAATTCCAACTACAAGGAAACCATGCGTCGTGGCGCGCGCCTGGCCGAGGCCGGCGTGCACTACGTGGACAGCGGCACCAGCGGCGGCGTGTGGGGCCTGGCCGAAGGCTACAGCCTGATGATCGGCGGCGACGACCGGGCCGTGGAGGCATTGCGGCCGGTGTTCGAAACCCTCGCGCCGGCCGCCGATCGCGGCTGGGGCCATGTCGGTCCTTCCGGCGCCGGCCATTTCACCAAGATGATCCACAACGGAATCGAGTACGGAATGATGCAGGCGTTCGCGGAAGGCTTCGCCATCCTGCAGCGCAAGGAAGCGTTCGGCATCGATCTGCAACAGGTCGCCGAGATCTGGCGCCACGGCAGCGTGGTGCGTTCCTGGCTGCTGGACCTGACTTCCGACGCGCTGAAGAAGAACCCGACCCTGGCCGGCATCGCGCCGTACGTCGAGGATTCGGGCGAGGGCCGGTGGACGGTCGCCGAGGCCATCGATCTGGACGTGTCGGCGCCGGTCATCACCATGTCGCTGCTGGAACGCCTGCGTTCGCGCGAGGACGACTCCTTCGCCGACAAACTGCTGGCGGCGATGCGCAACGAGTTCGGCGGGCATCGCATCAAGCAGGGCTGATCCGGGCAGGTGACATGGCGGTGACGGTAACGTGATCGCCACGGGATCGTTACCTGCCTTTAGCGATTGCGCTGTTAGCGTCGCCACTTCCCCGATGTTCCCGCATGGAGCCGGATCATGAAGATCCTGATGGTGTTGACCTCGCACGATCGCCTGGGCGAAACCGGCCAAAAAACCGGTTTCTGGCTGGAGGAGTTCGCCGCGCCGTACTACGTGTTCAAGGATGCGGGCGCGGAGGTCGTGCTGGCCTCGCCGCGCGGCGGCCAGCCGCCGCTGGATCCGAAGAGCGATGCCCCCGACGCGCAGACGCCGGCGACGCTGCGCTTCAACAACGACACCGCCGCGATCGCCGAACTGGCGCAGACGCGCCCGCTGGCGGACGTGCTCGACGAGGATGTGGACGCGGTGTTCTATCCCGGCGGGCATGGCCCGCTGTGGGATCTGTCCGAGGATGCGGATTCGATCCGCCTGATCGAAACCCGTTTCGCCGCCGGCAAGCCGGTGGCGGCGGTGTGCCACGGCCCGGCGGTGCTGCGCCACGCGCAGGGAACGCTCAGCCAGCCGCTGGTGAAGGACAAACGGGTCACCGGTTTCACCAATGCCGAGGAAGCGGCGGTGGAGCTCACCGACATAGTGCCGTTCCTGCTGGAGGACGAGCTGAAGGCCAAGGGCGCGAACTTCGAGGCCGCTCCGCCGTTCCAGCCGCACGTGGTGGTGGATGGCAAGCTGATCACCGGCCAGAATCCCGCCTCGTCCGAACCGGCGGCGCGCGCGCTGCTCGAACTGCTCGCCTGACTGCCCGCGACCTTCACGGATGCTTATCGTCGCGGCGCTAGAGTGGAACCGTCCCTCCCGGGAGCGGCGGTCATGATCGAAGTTCCGCAGACGCTGTACACGCGGCAGGCCGACATCGATCGGCTCGAGGCGATGGTGCGGGCGCTGCCCGACGAGGCGGTGGTGGAATTGCGCCTCACCGATGGCGGCACGCTGACCGGCACGGTATCCACCCGTCCGAGCGTGCAGGTGTTCCGCGACGCCGACGGCGTGGAAGGCTTCAACGCGGTGGTCCGCCTGGACGATCAGCGCGATCCCGCGCATGCGCATTATCTGTGGATGGATCGCATCCGCGAGATCGTGCAGCTCGGTTCCGCCTGACCCGGCCCATGCCGCAGCTGCCTTCCGCCGACATCGACTGTCCCTACTGCGGCGAAGCGATCACGCTGTTCGTCGACGATACGGCCGGGGATCAGGATTACGTCGAGGATTGCCAGGTCTGCTGCCGGCCCATCGAAATCCGCGTGCGGATGGACGAGCACGGCGTGCCGGCGGTATCGGTGCAGCGCCAGGACGACGCCTGAGCCGGCCTTGACGCGGCGTTCGCCCGGAGAGGGCCAGCATGAATCGTCCTACTCGAGGAGCGCCGCCATGAACGCGCGGAAGATCCTGGGGGGAGGGCTGGCGCTGCTGCTCGCCGCATGCGCACCCTCCGTCGCGCAACAGGCCAGCGAAACCGGGCCGCGGCCGGAACTGCCGGCCCCGCAGAAGCACTGGTTTCCCACGGTCAACATCGCGCCCGCGGTCGGCTGGCCGGCAGGCACGGCGCCGACCGCCGCCGAAGGGCTGGCGGTGCAGGCGTTCGCCCGCGGCCTGGATCATCCGCGCTGGCTGTACGTGCTGCCGAACGGCGACGTGTTGGTGGCGGAAACCAACGCGCCGCCCAAGCCCGGCGAGAAGGGCGGGCTGCGCAGCTGGTTCATGAAGCGCACGATGGCCAAGGCCGGCGCGGGCGTGCCCAGCGCCAACCGGATCACCCTGTTGCGCGATGCGGACGGCGATGGCACCGCCGAAACCCGCCACGTGTTGCTGTCGGATCTGTTCTCGCCGTTCGGCATGGCGCTGGTCGGCGACCAGCTCTACATCGCCAACGCCGACGCGGTGGTGCGCGTGCCGTACCGCGCCGGTCAGACCCGCATCGACGCCACACCGGTGAAGGTCGCCGATCTGCCTGGCGGGCCGATCAACCACCATTGGACCAAGAGCCTGGTCGCCAGCGCCGATGGACGCCGCCTGTACGTCGGCGTGGGTTCCAACAGCAACATCGGCGAGAACGGCATGGCGCACGAGACCGATCGCGCCGCGGTGCTGGAAATCGACATCGTCGGCGGCCAGCGCCGCGTGTACGCCTCCGGTCTGCGCAATCCGGTCGGGCTGGCATGGGAACCGGTCACCGGCGCGTTGTGGACGGTGGTGAACGAACGCGACGAGATCGGCGATCAACTGGTGCCGGACTACCTGACCCGCGTGCGCGAAGGTGCCTTCTATGGCTGGCCCTACAGCTACTACGGCGCGCATGTGGACGCGAGGGTGCAGCCGCAGGATCCCGCGCGGGTCGCGCGCGCCATCGCACCGGACTATGCGCTCGGCGCGCACGTGGCGGCGCTGGGCCTGGCCTTCGCGCGCGGCGAACCCATGCCGGCGCGTTTCCAGGAAGGCGCGTTCATCGGCCTGCATGGCTCCTGGAACCGCTCCCAACCCGCGGGCTACAAGGTGGTGTTCGTGCCGTTCGCGCAGGGCCAGCCGACAGGCTCGCCGATCGACGTGCTCACCGGTTTCCTCGATGCCGAAGGCAACGCGCGTGGACGACCGGTCGGCGTGGCGTTCGACCGCAGCGGCGCGTTACTGGTGGCGGACGACGTGGGCAACGTGATCTGGCGACTGGCGCCGCGCTGAGGGTGTAAGCGCAATGACAGTCCGCTGAGCGTATGCTCGCCTCGTCCGACAACCTGGGGAGGGAAGGGCATATGAACGGCACGATGGAGATTCCGCGTTCCAAGGGGTTCTGGCTGGTCGCCATCCTCGCGCTGGTCTGGAACCTCATCGGCGTGGCGATGTTCTGGATGCAGGTGAACATGGACGCGGAGGGGCTGGCGCGGATGACCGAGCAGCAGCGCCAGGTCTACGAGGCCACGCCGATGTGGCTCAACGTGGCCTTCGCGATCGCGGTGTTCGGCGGTGTGCTGGGCGCACTGGGCATGCTGATGGGGAAACGCTGGGCAGTGACGATGTTCTTCGTCTCCCTGCTCGCGCTGCTGGTGCAGATGATTGGTGCCTACCTGGTGACGCCGGCCTGGGACGCCTACGGCGCGGCGGGACTGGTGATGCCGGCGGTGCTGATCGTCATCGCCCTGCTGTTCTGGCGCTACGCGCAGAAATGCGTGGTGCGCGGATGGCTGGTGTAGGGAAAAAGCAAATCCCCCTCGGTCCCCCTTTTTCAAAGGGGGAGGCAAAAGCCAAAGTCGAAAAAGCCCCCTTGACCAGCCATTCGGCTGTTGAGAAGCGCCTGAAAAAGGGGGCCGGCACCTGCGAAGCAGGTGACGGGGATTTGCTTTAGGCGCGAAGAGCAAATCCCCCTCAGTCCCCCTTTTTCAAAAGGGGGAAGCCAAAGCCTGCTTGTGATAGTCCCCTTGACCAGCCATTCGGCTGTTGAGAGGCGCTTGAAAAAGGGGGAGGCAAAGCGTTGAAGTTCGAAAAAGCCCCCTTTGAAAAAGGGGGCGGGCACCTGCGTAAGCAGGTGACGGGGGATTTGCTTTAGGCGCGAAGAGCAAATCCCCCTCAGTCCCCCTTTTTTTCGCTTTCAACAGCCGAATGGCTGGTCAAGGGGGAGGAAAAAGCAGCATCCGCCGATTCCCGATTCCCGATTCCCGATTCCCGATTCCCGAATCCCGAATCCCGAATCCCGAATCCCGAATCCCGAATCCCGAATCCCGAATCCCGAATCCCGAATCCCGAATCCCGAATCCCGAATCGCCACCCTCAACCCACCTCCGCCACATCCAATCCGATAAAGCCACCGGACTGCCGCCGCCACAGCGCCGCGTACAGGCCGTCGCGCTGCAGCAACTCGTCGTGGCTACCGGTCTCGATGATGCGGCCCTGATCCATCACCACCAGGCGGTCGAGCACGGCGATGGTGGACAGGCGGTGCGCGATGGCGATGACGGTCTTGCCTTCCATCAGCGCGTAGAGCTGTTCCTGGATCGCGGCCTCGACTTCAGAGTCCAGTGCCGAGGTTGCTTCGTCCAGCACCAGGATCGGGGCGTCTTTCAGCAGCACGCGCGCGATCGCCACGCGCTGGCGTTGGCCGCCGGACAGCTTCACGCCGCGCTCGCCGACATGGGTGTCGTAACCGCTGCGGCCCTTGGCGTCGGTCAGGGTGCGGATGAACTCGTCGGCATGCGCGCGCCGGGACGCCTCGATGATCTGCGCCTCATCCGCGTCCGGTCGTCCGTAGCGGATGTTGTCGCGGATGGATCGGTGCAGCAGCGAGGTGTCTTGGGTGACCATGCCGATGTTGCGGCGCAGGGATTCCTGGCGCACCTGGGCGATGTCCTGCCCGTCGATCAGGATGCGACCGCCTTCCAGGTCGTAGAAGCGCAGCAGCAGGTTGACCAGGGTCGACTTGCCCGCGCCGGAACGGCCGACGATGCCGACCTTCTCTCCCGGCCGGATGACCAGCGAGAGATCCTCGATGACCTTGGACGTGCGGCCGTAGTGGAACTGCAGGTGCTCGAAGCGGATCTCGCCGCGGCTGACCTCCAGGTCGCGCGCGCCGTCGCCGTCGGTGATCGCCAGCGGCTGGGCGATGGTGTTCATGCCGTCCTCGACGGTACCGATGTTCTCGAACAGGCCGGCGACCTCCCACAGGATCCAGTCCGACATCGAGCGGATGCGCATCACCAGGGCGATCGCGACCGCGATCGCGCCCAGCGAAATCGACCCCTGCAGCCAGGCCATCACCGCCAGCCCGCCCACGCCTGCCAGCAGCAGGGCGTTGATGGTGTGCAGGCTGACGGTCAGCTGGGTCACCAGCCGCATCTGCCGGTGCACGGTGACCATGAACTCGTCCATCGCATCGCGCGCGTAGTCCTGCTCGCGCATGGTATGGGCGAACAGCTTGATGGTCTGGATGTTGGTGTAGCTGTCCACGATCCGGCCGGTCATCTGCGCGCGCGCGTCCGACTGGGCCATCGACACCCGCTGCAGGCGCGGGACAAACCAGTACAGGATGATCAGGTAGCCGACCAGCCACAGCGCCAGCGGCAGGATCAGGCGCAGGTCCGCGCGCCCCACCAGCACCACGGTGCCGACGAAGTAGACGACGACGTAGACGAACACGTCCATCAGCTTCATCACCGTCTCGCGGATCGCCAGCGCGGTCTGCATGACCTTCTGCGAAATGCGTCCGGCGAACTCGTCCTGGAAGAACGACACGCTCTGCCGCAGCAGGTAGCGGTGCGACAGCCAGCGCGCGATCATCGGATAGTTGCCGAAGATGGTCTGGTGGATCACCAGCGACTGCACCAGCACCAGCAGCGGATACACCACCACCACCAGCGTCGCCATCCACAGCAGGGTCGAGCCGTGGGCGGCGAGGAAGCCGGCGCGATCGGTCTTGCCCAGCCAGTCGACCAGTTCGCCCATGAAATCGAAGAACAGGATCTCCAGCGCCGAGATGGTGCCGGTCAGGACGGACATCAGCAGCAGCCACGGCAGCAGCGGCCGCGAGTAATGCAGCAGGAACGCGAACAGCTTGCGCGGCGGCGTGGCGGGCTCGCCGGCGGGATAGGGATCAATCCGCTTTTCGAAGAATCGGAACATCGGTCGGGCTTCCATGTGCGCGTGGCACGTCAGGGAGAATGCCCGCCGCGCCATCCTCGGCGAGGTCGGGCCGTCATCGCGCCGGATAGGGCCAGGCCGCGCGCGCCTGGCGCAGGGCATGGCCCATCCAGGCCAACTGGTCGAGCATGGTGGAGGCGGCCTGCGCGCTGGCCGCCGCGTCGCGCGGCTGCCCGTCGGCGCCGAAACGATCCCACGCCATCGGGAACAGTACCGAATTGCGCACCGCGCAGGCGTGCAGTCCGGAGAACACCTGGCGCAGTTGCTCCACCGCGCGCGAACCGCCGCTGACGCCGCCATATGCGACGAACGCCACCGGCTTGGCCTGCCAATGCTCCTGGACCGAATCGATCAGGAACTTCAGCGCCGCGGGATAGCCGTAATTGTACTCCGGCACCACCAGCAGGAAGGCATCGGCGCGCCAGATCCGCTGCTGCAGGTTGACCAGATCGGCGGAGGGCGTCATGCCGTGCCGATGCGGCAGGTCCATCAGGGCGGGGTCGACCACGTCCACCGCGTAGTCGCGGCGCTGGTCTATCTGGCCGCGGATCCAGTTGGCGACCACGTCGCAGAAGCGGCCTTCACGGTTGCTGCCATAGATCAGGGCCAGGTCGAGGGGAGGAGTCATGACGCATCAAGGACTTGCAGGGAGAGGCTGCACAGGGTAAAACCTCAATCAATATTGAGGTCAAGCGAGTGTGGCCATGTCCGCGCAAGCCAAACCGGAAACGGCGAAGAAAAAGGCGAACGTCTGCATGGAATTGACCGTGGGCGAAGTGGCGGCGAGAGCGGGGGTGGCGGTCTCCACCCTGCATTTCTATGAAAGCAAGGGCCTGATACACAGCTGGCGCAATGCCGGCAACCAGCGCCGCTACCCGCGCGAGGTGCTGCGGCGGGTCGCGATCATCAAGGTGGCGCAGCGCACCGGGATTCCACTCGCCGAGATCCGCGACGCCCTGTCTTCGCTGCCGGAAGGGCGCACGCCCACCGCCGCCGACTGGCGCAAGCTCTCCGCGCGCTGGCAGGCGGATCTGGACGACCGCATCGAGCGGCTGACCCGCCTGCGCGACCACATGGACAGCTGCATCGGCTGCGGCTGCCTGTCGCTGAAGGTCTGCCCGCTGCGCAACCCGCTGGATGAACTGGCGGACGAAGGCCCCGGCCCGCGCCTGCTCGATCCCTGAAATAGAGTCGAGCCGAGGCCTCCGGAGAAACGAGAAGTCCCCGCTCGCGACGGCAGCGGAGCAAGCTCCGCTCTACGCGTATGCGATTTCGCGGCGTTCGTCGGCGCTGCGGATGCCCAGTTCGGTCAATCGCATCACCGCCAGCGCTTCCTCCGGACTGACCGGCAACGGCGCGCCATCGACGATCGCGGCCCGCATCGCGGCGTAGTAGTGCCGGTAGTCGCCGGGCAGGCTGTCGATCGTCTGCGCGGCCGATACGCCATCCTCGCCGGCCACGATCAATTGGCCAGGGTGGGGATCCAAACCCCAGCCGGTGTCGCCGGGCAGGCCGCCGGCGCGCAGCCGGTCTTCCTGCGCGTCCAGTCCCTGCTTGAGGAAGCTGCCGCGATCCCCGTGCACGGCGTAGCGCAGGCCGTTGCCGGGCACCAGCGAACCGGCGTGCAGGTGCACCCGCGCGCGCGGGTAGCGCAACTGGACGTGGAAGTAGTCCGGCGCACGCGCGCCGTGGCGCTGCTTCGCCAGATCCGCCTGCACCGCGAGCGGCGTGCCGAACAGTTGCAGCGCCTGATCGGCCAGATGCGGGCCCAGGTCGTACCACAGGCCGGCGCCGGGCATGTCGCTTTCGCGCCAGCGCTGGGCGACCTGCGGACGATGGCGATCGAAATGGGAATGGAACTCCGCCACTTCGCCCAGCACGCCATCGGCCAGCAACTGGCGCACGGTCAGGAAATCCGCATCCCAGCGCCGGTTCTGGAACACGCTGACAAGCCGATCGCTGGCGCGCGCCTGCGCGATCACCCGCTCGGCTTCCGCCAGCGACAGGGTGAACGGCTTGTCCACCACCACGTGCTTGCCCTGCGCGAGCGCGGCGATGGCCAGCGGTGCATGGGTGTCGTTGGGCGTGGCGACCACCACGACATCGATGGCCGGATCCGCGAATGCTTCCGCCGGATCGGCCACCACCCGCGCATGCGGCAGATCCGCATGCACCTTGCCCGCATCGCGCGATACCACGGTATGCAGGACCCAGCCGGGCGTACGGCCCAGCAGCGGCGCGTGGAACACCTTGCCGACGAAGCCGTAGCCGAGCAGGGCGACATTGAGGGCGGCGGTCATGCGCGGGTTCTCCGGATCAGTCGTGCCGCGATCTTAACGTCCGCATGGCGCAACTGAATGGACCGCCCGGAGATAACGGCGGAAAACGTTCCTCTTCACGCCTGCTGTACGCCCGCGTGGCAAGACTGACCGCGGTTTCCGCAAAGCAGGAGGAACCATGAACAGGTCAACTCCCCGTGTTTTCCGTCCGGTGCTGGCCGTGGCCTGCGCCACCGGCTTGTCACTGATCTGCGCCGGCGCGCTGGCGCAGCAGCAGACCGAACCGGAAGAGCAGCGCGCACAGTCCGCTTCGCAGGGCGATTCGAGCCAGCCGGTCAACGACACCTGGATCACTACCAAGGTGAAGACCGAACTGCTGGCCGCCGAGGACGTCTCCGGCCTCGACATCAAGGTCGAGACCACCAACGGCGTGGTCAAGCTCTCGGGCCGCGTCGACAACCAGGCCCAGGTCGACAAGGCGGTGTCGGTGGCGCGTGGCGTCAAGGGCGTCAGCAAGGTCGACAGCAGCGGCCTGAGTGTCGGCGCGAAGTAACTAACCGGAACGACAAACGACATCAACGTGTGTGGCACGAAGCGGGCGCATCCCGACGCAGGATGCGCCCGCTTCTCATTTGTCCGCGAAAGACCGGCTGCTTCGGCGAAGGGAACGCCTATGCGCGGGATGAGCGCTCAGTCCTGCAAAAGATCCAGCAGCGCCTGGCGCTTGCGCGCGCTCAACCGGCCGAGCAGATTCAGCAGACGGCGCTGTTCGCCGGCAAGCCGGTAGTGGGCGCGCGATTCGGCGGCATGGCCGCGACGCTGCGCGCCTTCGCCGGTTTCCAGCCAGTACGCGTCCACGTCGAGCACGTGGGCGAGCGAACCGATCTTCGATGTGCTCTTGCTGATGCCACGTTCGAGTGCGGAATAGCTCGGCTGGGTGATGCCGACGGCCTGCGCGACTTGTTCCTGCGACATGCCGATCGCGGCGCGCGCTTGTGTGAGTCGCTGAGCGAGAGTGGGGCCTGACTTGACCATGCGCATACGCTAACGGTCGCGCCCGTCGGCAGGCAAACAGGCTTGCCTATCACTGGCGCATATGCAAGGCTCTCTAACCATCGTGATGCGCGTTTTTACAGTGCTATTTTTCACTTTTCATCCGCGCGCGCGATGCAAGGATCGCTGACAGGAGGACGACGATGCAGGCACGCGGAACGCCGGAGGAAGATCCCGGCTACCACCTTCCGGAAGAAGCGCAACTGCAGTTGCAGCAAGTGCGCGATCAACTGGAAATGATGGCGGCGATGGTGATGCCGGGACATCGTCGCGATGACGCCGACGATGCGGTCCGGCTCAAGCCGTCCGCGCTGGCCCGTTGCTTCCGCCAACTGGCCGACGAGATGACCAGCGCGCTCGCTGCCGCCCGCTGGCATGGCTGAAATAAGCGGGGCCGGGTCCACCCGACCCGGCCCCACGCCTTCCCTGGCGTCATCGGCTCCGCCGATGGCCTGTCCTGTACTTCTACTTCACTTCAGCGCTGCACCAGCGTCGTGTCGCTTTCGCCACGCGGCGCGGGATCACCGATCTCGCGCTTGACGCTGGCCAGCGCCGGATCCACGTCCGGTTCGCCCCAGCCGCCCAGCGACTTGTAGACCGCGACCACGCCGACGTTGACGCCGGCCTCGGCCTGCGCGAGCGCGTCGTCGGCGGCCAACTGCGTGCGCTGCGCATCGAGCAGGGTGAGGAAGTCCGAAGCGCCGGCCCGGTAGCGCGCCTCCGCCAGATCGGCGGCACGGCGGGCCGCGGTGGCCTGCTCGTTGACCCGCAGCAACTGGGTCTGCCGCTTGGCGTAACCCAGCAATGCGTTCTCGGTGTCTTCCAGCGCGCCCAGCACGGCCTTCTCATACTCGGCCACCGCGCCGTCGTTCTGCGCCTGCACCGCGCGCAGGCGCGCACGCACGCTGCCCAGATCGAACGCCGCCCAGCTGATCGACGGGGTCACCGACCAGGCCTTGTTGTCGCCATTGATCAGGCCGCTGAAATCACCGGCGAGGAAGCCGACGAAACCGCGGATGCTCACCCGCGGGAACAGATCCGCGGTGGCGACGCCGACCCGCGCGGTGGCGGCGGCCAGCCGGCGCTCGGCCGCGCGCACGTCCGGACGCTGGCGCAGCAGGCTGCCGGTGTCGCCAATCGGCAGCACCTTCACCAATGCCGGTGTTTCGCGCGGCGCCAGCACCGCGTCCAGCGTGCCCGGCCGACGGCCGGTCAGCACTTCGATGCGATGGCGCGATTGCGCCTCGGCGGTTTCCAGCACCGGCAGGGTCGCCTCGATGGCCTTCATCCGCGCCAGGCTGCTCTGCACTTCCAGTTCGGTGCCGGCGCCGAGCTGCCAGCGCGACTCGGTCAGGCGCTGGGTCTCGCCGAGATTGCCGAGGGTCTTGCGGGCCACGTCCAGGCGCTTCTGCGCGCCGCGCAGTTCGAAGTAGTTGCGCGCCACTTCCGCCGCCACGCTGACCTGCATCGCGGTCATGTCGTTGCGCTGGGCCTGCAGATCCGCGTGCGCGGCCTCGGCCGAACGGCGCAGACGACCGAACAGATCCAGTTCCCAGGCGGCGTCGAAACCGACGCTGTCGGTCTCGGTTTCCACCCGGCCCTGATCGGGCACCGGCTGCTTGCTGCGGGTCTGCTCCACGCCCAACTGCACGTGCGGGGCCAGATCCAGCCGGCGCTCGCTGAACACTGCGCGCGCCTCCTGGACCCGTGCCGCGGCGATCCACAGATCGGGGTTGGCGGCGAGCGCGTCGGCGATCAGCTGGTCGAGGGTGGAGTCCTCGAACTGCGACCACCAGTTGGCGACCGGACGGGTGTCGTTGAAAGCGGTCTCGCTGGCGCTGGGCAAGGTGGCCGGCGCCAGTTCCGGTGCCCGATAGTCGGGGCCGACGGTGGCGCAGGCGGCCAGCAGCGCGGACGCGATGCCGACGACGAGGGAACGGATCACCATGGCAGCACCTCTCCCTGATGGAAGAAGCCGCCCTGCGGACCGTTGTCGTCAATCAGCGCCAGGGCGACGCTGGTGCGGGCGCCGTCGGCGATTTCCAGTTCGCCCTCGCCGGCGTTCATGTCGGTCTTCACGTAGCCGGGATGGATGGTGTTGACCTTGATCCGGCTGTCGCGCAGTTCGTAGGCCAACTGCACCGTCCACGCGTTCACCGCGCTCTTGGAGACGTTGTAGGCCGGCACCTTGAAATCGTAGATCGGCGAGGACGGATCCGCGTTCAGCGCCACCGAGCCCAGGATGCTGGACACGTTGACGATGCGGCCGGACGAGGATTTGTGCAGCAGCGGCAGGAACGCCTGGGTGACCGCGATCAGGCCGAACACGTTGGTGTCGAAGGTCTTGCGCCAGGTCGCGGCGGTCTGCTCGGAGACCTTCTTGCCCATTTCGTCGACCAGGATGCCGGCGTTGTTGACCAGGATGTCGAGGCGGCCATGGCGCGCCTCGACGGTGCCGACGGCCTTGGCGATGCTGGCATCGTCGGTGACGTCCAGCGTGATCGCTTCCACCGGCAGGCCTTCGGCCTGCAGCTTGAGCGCGGCCTCGACCGCCTTGGCGTGATCGCGACCGGCCAGCAGCGTGTGCACGCCGGCCTCGGCCAGTTGGCGCACGGTGTGCAGGCCGATGCCGCGGGTGGCGCCGGTGACCAGGGCGATGCGGGATGTGTCTTGCATGGGATTCTCCAGGGAGTGGGGGAGGGAGAAACGAACCAAAGGACGAAAGGGAATGCTTATAGGTGCGCTTCACCGGTCGCGTGCGCCGGGGCGTGCGAGACCAGCGGGCGATGCGCGAGCTTGCGCAGCGCCACGTAGAACACCGGGGTCAGGAACAGGCCGAACAGGGTCACGCCCAGCATGCCGGCGAACACGGTGATGCCGGTGACCGAGCGGACTTCCGCACCGGCGCCGCTCGACAGCACCAGCGGCACGGTGCCGGCGATGAACGCCACCGAGGTCATGACGATCGGACGCAGACGCAGGCGGCAGGCTTCCAGCGCCGACTCGACGATGCCCTTGCCCTGCAGTTCCAGTTCGCGGGCGAACTCGACGATCAGGATCGCGTTCTTGCACGCCAGGCCCATCAGCACCACCAGGCCCACCTGCACGAACACGTTGTTGTCGCCGTTGGTCAGCCACACGCCCAGCAGGGCCGACAGCAGCGTCATCGGCACGATCAGGATCACCGCCAGCGGCAGGGTCCAGCTTTCGTACAGCGCCGCCAGCACCAGGAAGGCCAGCATCACCGCCAGCGGGAACACCACCAGCGCGGCCTTGCCCTGGGTCGCCTGCTGGTAGCTCAGGTCGCTCCAGTCGATGCCCATGCCGGTCGGCAGGACCTTCTCGGCCAGCTCGGTGACCTTGGCCATCGCCTCGCCGGACGACAGCACGCGCGGGTCGGCTTCGCCCAGCAGGTCGGCGGCCGGATAGCCGTTGAAGCGGATCACCGGATCGGGACCGTAGGTCTGCTTGATGTTGACCATGCTGCCCACCGGCACCATCTCGCCGTTGGCGTTGCGGGTGCGCAGGTTGGCGATGTCCTCGACGTTGTCGCGGAACTGGCCGTCGGCCTGCGCGATGACCTGCCAGGTGCGGCCGAACATGTTGAAGTCGTTGACGTAGGCCGAGCCCAGATAGGTCTGCAGGGTGTCGAACAGCTCGGTCAGCGGCACGCCCTGGGCCTTGGCCTTGACGCGATCGACCTCGGCGTCCAGCTGCGGCACGTTGGCCTGGTAGCTGCTGATCGGGAAGCCCATGCCCGGCGTCTGCGACGCCGCGCCCTGGAACGCCTGCACCGCGTTCTGCAGCTCGCCGTAACCCAGGCGGGTGCGGTCCTCGATGAACAGCGACCAGCCCGAACCGTTGCCCAGGCCCTGGATGGGCGGCGGCATCAGCGCGAAGGTGAAGCCTTCCTGGATGCCGGAGAACTTCTGGTTCAGTTCGGCGGTGATCTGCTCGGCGCTGTTCTTGCGTTCACCGAACGGCTTGAGGTTGAAGAACACCACGCCGCTGTTGGGGGTATTGGTGAACTGCAGCGGATTCAGGCCGGGGAACGCGATCTCGTCCTGCACGCCTTCCACTTCCATCGCCATCTTCGCCATCTTCTTCAGCACCGCGTCGGTGCGCTCGATCGAGGCGCCTTCCGGCATCTTCACGCCGGCGATGATGTACAGCTTGTCCTGCAGCGGGATGAAGCCCGCCGGCACTGCCTTGAACATCACGCCCGCGCCCAGCAGCAGCAGCGCGTACACCGCGAACACCGCGCCGCGACGGCCCAGCGCACGCGAGACCGCGCCTTCATAGCGCTCGGAGCTGCGCTTGAAGAACCGGTTGAACGGACGGAACAGCCAGCCGAACAGACGGTCGATGATGCGCGCCGGGGCGTCCTTGGGGGCGCCATGCGGCTTCAGCAGCTTGGCGGCCAGGGCCGGCGACAGGGTGAGCGAGTTGATCGCGGAGATGACCGTGGAGATGGCGATGGTGACCGCGAACTGCTTGTAGAACTGTCCGGTCACACCGGTCAGGAACGCCATCGGCACGAACACCGCACACAGCACCAGCGCGATCGCGATGATCGGGCCGGACACTTCCTTCATCGCCAGGTGCGCCGCTTCCAGCGGCGTGGCGCCTTCCTCGATGTGGCGCTCGACGTTCTCCACCACCACGATGGCGTCGTCGACCACGATGCCGATTGCCAGCACCAGTCCGAACAGGGTCAGGGTGTTGATGGAATAGCCCAGCAGGTACAGCACCGCGAAGGTACCCACCACCGACACCGGCACCGCCAGCAGCGGGATGATCGAGGCGCGCCAGGTCTGCAGGAACAGGATCACCACCAGCACCACCAGCAGGGTGGCTTCCAGCAGCGTCGTGATCACCGACTTGATGGAATCGCGCACGAACACCGTGGTGTCGTACACCGAGGTGATTTCCACGCCCGGCGGCAGCTTCTTGCGGATTTCCGCCATCTTGGCGACGACCGCGTCGCGGATCTCCAGCGCGTTGGCGCCGGGGGCCTGGAAGATGCCCAGCGCGGCGGCGTTCATGCCGTTCAGGCGCGCGCGCAGGGTGTAGTCGCCGGCGGCCAGTTCGATCCGGGCCACGTCCGACAGGCGCACGATTTCGCCTTCATTGCCGCTCTTGAGCACGATGTCGCCGAATTCCTCGGCGCTTTCCAGACGGCCCTTGGCGTTGATCGGCAGCAGGAAGTCGCTGCCGTTGGGCATCGGCTCGGCGCCGAGCTGGCCGGCCGAGACCTGCACGTTCTGCTCGCGCACCGAACGCAGCACGTCGCTGGCGGTCAGGCCGCGCGCGGCGACCTTGTCCGGATCCAGCCAGATGCGCATGGCGTAGTCGCCGCCACCGAAGGCCTGGGCGTCGCCCACGCCGGTGATGCGCGCCATCTCGTCCTTGACGTGCAGGCGCATGTAGTTGCGCAGGTACAGCGAGTCGTACTTGCCGTCCTTTGAGACCAGATGGACGACCATCAGGAACACGGGCGACTGCTTCTGCGTGGTGACGCCCTGGCGGCGCACGTCCTCGGGCAGGCGCGCCTGCGCCTGGGCGACGCGGTTCTGCACGCGTACCGCCGCCTCGTCCGGATCGGTGCCCGGCTTGAAGGTCACGGTGAGCTGCAGCACGCCGTCGGAACCGGCGACGGACTTGATGTACATCATGTCCTCGACGCCGTTGATGGCCTCTTCCAGCGGGGTGGCGACGGTTTCGGCGATGACCTTGGGATTGGCGCCGGGATAGACGGTGCGCACGACCACTGAGGGCGGCACCACTTCGGGGTATTCGCCGATCGGCAGCATCGGGATCGAGATCAGGCCGGCGGCGAAGATCACGATCGACAACACCGCGGCGAAGATCGGCCGGTCGATGAAGAATTTTGAGAAGTCCATGGGTGGATTTCCTGGAAAATGGGAAAGCAGAGGACTCGCCCCTCCCCCGACGTTGGGGGAGGTGGGAGGGACGGCTCAGGCGTTGCCCTGCCCGCCTCCGGCGGGCAGGCGGGGTTTACTTCATGGCGACGGCGTCGGGCGCGGGGGCCTTGTCTTCCGGCTTGGCATCCATCGCGACCACCTTGGCGTTCACCGGCATGCCGGGGAAGAACACCTTCTGCACGCCGCTGATGATCACGCGGTCACCGGCGACCAGGCCCTGCTCGACGATGCGCAGGCCCTGCACCATCCGGCCCAGCTTGACGTCGCGACGCTGCGCCTTGCCTTCCTTGTCGACCACGTAGACGTAGCGGCGGTCCTGATCGGTGAGCACGGCCTTGTCGTCGATCAGCGCGGCCTTGAACTCGCCGCTGCCCAGCAGGCGCACGCGGGCGTACAGCCCCGGCGTGAACAGGCGATCCTTGTTGTCCAGCACCGCGCGGGCGCGGATCGTGCCGGTGCTGCGATCGACCTGGTTGTCGAGGAAGTCCACCGTGCCGCTGTAGGGGAAGCCCTGGTCGTCGGCCAGCGCGACCTGCACCGGTACCTTGCCGTCGCGCTCGCTCGGACGCTCGCCCTTGCGGGCCATCTCGGCGTAACGCAGGAAGGCGCGTTCGTCGGCGTCGAAGTGCACGTGCACCTTGTCCAGCGACACCAGCGTGGTCAGCACGCTGGCGCTGTCGCCGGCGGTGACCAGGTTGCCGGCGGTCACCAGCGCGCGTCCTGCGCGGCCGTCGATCGGCGCGCGCACCTGGGTCCATTCCAGGTTGAGGCGGGCCGAGTCCACGGCGGCCTGGGCGGCGGCGACGTTCGCCTGCGCCTGCGCGGCGGCGGAACGGCGCTGCTCGTACTCCTCGGTGGAGATGGCCTGCAGCTCGGACAGCTTGCGCGCGCGTTCGGCCTCGCTGCGGCCCAGTTCGGCCTGGGTGCGGGCACGTGCCAGTTCGGCCTGCGCGCGCGCCAGTTCGGCGCGGTAGCTGCGCGCGTCGATGGTGAAGAGGACTTCGCCCTTCTTCACTTCCTGGCCTTCGGTGTAGTTGACGCGATCGATGTAGCCGGACACGCGCGGACGCAGTTCGACGTTCTCGATGGCTTCGATGCGGCCGCTGAATTCGTCCCACTGGCTGACCGGCTTGATCAGCACCGGGGCGATGCTGACCGAAGGCGGCGGCGGGGCGCCGCCCTCGCTGGCCTGGCCGCCGCTGCAGCCGGCCAGGATGGCCAGCGACAGCACACTGGCCGCGCCCAGGGCAAGGAATCGTCGCGTACGCGGAGCGATGTCGATGTACTTGTTCATGGAAGTCTCGTGGTGGGTGGGGAGGGAACGACGGGCGTGAAGCCTAAGACCTGAACTTAAGTTGAGGTCAAGCGGGGGCGGCATCGCCCCAGCGGGAAGCGGGAAAATCGGAGAACAGCGTCCGGGTCGGCGCCGCCGCCAGCTCCTTGGAATAGGAGACGATCGGCAGCGGCTTGCCGTGACGGCTCAGCAACGACACCGCATTGCGTCCTACCGCCAGCGCGTTGGGCCATTCGGCGCAGGCGTTGCCGGCGTTGGCCGGCGTGCAGATCGGCTTGTCCACCGACAGCAGCTGCACGCGCACGCCCAGTGCGTGCGCTTCCTCGTGCAGCACCTGCGCCATCATCCGCATGGTGGCGCCGGTCACCGAAGCATGTCCGTAGCCGGACCATCCGCGCTCGGCGAACGGGCCGCCGACCAGGATGTAGTGCGTGGTGCCACCCGACTCGGCCAGCAGCGGCAGCAGGTGCCGGGCCGCGGCCAGGTGCGGGATGACGTCCATTTCCAGTTTGTGGCGAAGCACGTCGGCGGGCTTGTCCAGCAGGCGTCCGGATTCGAGCGGGCTGGTCAGGCTGGCGAACACCGCGCGCAGCGGCCGGCCGCGCGCGCGGATGTCGCGGGCCAGCCGCGCCGCATCGTCATCGCTGAAGATGCAGCCGCTGTGCATGAACTCCAGGCCGGGCTCGTCGGTGAAGCGATCGGCCAGCGCCTGCATGCGCGGGCCTTCGCGTCCGACCGCCAGCACCGGGCTGCCGACTTCCAGCAACGCGCCGACCACGCCGGCACCGACCGTGCCGGCGGCGCCCAGCACCAGCGCCTGCGGATGGGCGGCACCGCCTTTCATGGCCGGCTCCGGCGGGAGCCCGCGCCGGTCAGCAGCGCACGCTGGCCGAATGCGCGGGCGCGCAGCACGGTCGCGGCGCCCGACTGCATCCGGCGCGGCACGGTGAATTCCCGGAAACCCGCCACCGGCGGCCGCGGGGACAGGCGCGCACGCGACGGTTCGGTCAGCGTGTCGGCGGACTGTCCCCGTGACCAACGGCGCCACCACCGGGCCAGCAGGCCGGACACGCCGCCAGGCGCTTGGGGGAGGGAGGCGGCGGCGTAGTCCGGGGCGGTGGCTTTCACCGCGTCGGCGGGGGAGGGTTCCGACGTGGGAGAAAGTGTGGAACGGGCGGACGGGAAAGCGATATCCGGATCCTGCGGCGTGATTGCACGATCCTGCGGTGCGGAACCGGGACGCACGGTCGCCGCCAGGTTCAGGCGCAGCGGCAGGGACGGCGACGCCGGCCGGCCGGGGAAATGTGAGGCAAGTATCCCGCTCATGGGATGTTTACTCCCGCATTCGGGACAATCAGGGGGAGCAGCCCGGAAATGGCCATTGACGAGGCACTGCCTTGACCCGAATCCATCGTTTCCTGACCCCGCCGGGGACGCAGGCGGATCTCCACGCCGGGCGCGCGATGGGCCAGGGCAAACGACCGCATGACCGGTGTTTCGGACAGGCGGCGAACGGCCAGGGGGAGACGGTTGGGCAGGGAAAGCGACATGGGGGAGGTCATCGCCAGCGGAACAGGTGGCTACCTTATGCCTTCAATGGGGACTTGATTAGTCCGGATTTAGGGGAATAATCATCCCGCTGGCGGTCCAATCCGGATCCGCCTCCCCGGAGTCTCCCCCCATGAGCCACGATCTCAACGACACGCTGATCTTCGTCAAGGTGGTCGAACAGGGCAGTTTCATCGCCGCCGCCAAGACGCTCGGCCTGCCCAAGACCACGGTCAGCCGCAAGGTGCAGGAACTGGAAACGCGCCTGGGCGCGCAGTTGCTGCACCGGACCACCCGCAAGCTGGGCCTCACCGAAGCGGGCAACATCTATTACGAACATTGCCAGCGCATCGCGCGCGAACTGAGCGAGGCCGAAAGCGCGGTCAACCAGTTGCAGGGCGGCCCGCGCGGCTGGCTGCGCTTCACCACGCCGTATTCGATCGGCATCGACAAGATTGCCCCGCTGCTGGGCGAATTCCACGCGCAGTACCCGGAGATCCGGGTGGAGATGCTGCTCAGCAACGAACCGCTGGATCTGATCGGCGGCGAGATCGACGTGGCGCTGCGGCTGGGCAACCTGCCCGATTCCAACCTGGTCGCGCGCCGGCTGGGCGTGCTGCGCACCCAGGTCTACGCCAGCAAGAGCTATCTGGCCCGCTACGGCGAACCGCTGGGGCCGGACGATCTCCAGCACCATCGCGCGCTGGCGATGCCCAAGCACCGGCGCGGCGGCGGCAGCTTCTGCTGGACCCTCAACGACGGCAACCAGGACAAGGACTTCGCGATCAATCCGATCCTGGTCGCCAACGATCCGGCCGCGCTGAAGGGCGCGCTGCTGTGCGGCGAGGGCCTGATGGTGGCGGCCGACGTGATGGTCAAGCCATATCTGGAACAGGGCTACGTGCAGCGCGTGCTGGCCGGCTGGACCGGACCGGAATTCGAGTTCAACGCGGTGTTCCCGCGCGGCCGCATGATGTCGCCGAAGGTGCGCGCGTTCGTCGACTTCCTGGTCGAGCGGCTGAAGTTCGACATGGACTACATGATGGAACACTGCCCGGTGTACCTGAAGCAGCAGGCCGAGGCCTGCGCGAGCGCGCTGGCCGAATCGGCGCGCCGCGAAACCGAAGCGGAGGAGGCGGCGGAGATCGCCACGGGCCGCCGCGTGCTGGCGGAAGTCGTGGAGTGACACGCTCCCCGCGTCGTCGCCACGGAACCGGCTAACATGCCGCCGTGGCGCGACGCGCGCGCCTTGCCGGAGGCGAACGATGAAAGCATGGATTCCCGTGGCCGCGATGGTGTTGCTGGCGGCCTGCAAACCCGCCGCGGAGCCGCAACCCGCCGCCGCTCCCGCACCCGCCGCCACGCCGGCCGAAGCCGCGGCCCCGCCAGCGGCTTCCACCCCCGAACCGATTGCGCAGACCCATGGCGGCGCGGCCGCACCGACACCCGCCGCGGCCGGCGAAGCGGACGATCACACCGAGACCAACCAGCGCATCGGCCAGCTGCTGGGCGACGCCACGCGCTATGAAACCGCGATCGTGGCGTTCCAGCAGGCGGTCGCGCAGAAGGACGCCGCCACGGTGGCGGCGATGATCGACTTCCCGTTCAAGACCACCGTCGACGGCAAGTCCACGACCATCAGGAATGCGCCCGAATTCATCACCCAGTACGGCCGCATCGTCACTCCCGCGATGGCCGACACCATCGTCCGCCAGCGTTACTCGGACCTGTTCGTGAATTACAAGGGCGTGATGTTCGGCCGCGGCGAAGCCTGGCTCAACGGCATCTGCGTGGACAAGGCCTGCAACTCCTTCAACGTCCGCGTGGTGGCGCTGCAACCGACCCAGTGAGTCCCCCGACCTGTGGGAGCGACGTAAGCCGCGAAGCTTTTGAGGGCCACCTCCGTCGGAGATCGGCGCATCGCGACTTGCGTCGCTCCCACAAGGTGGGTATCCCCAACAAAACAGGGCGGCCATGGCCGCCCTGTTTCATCGCGCCGTCGAATGCGAAAGCGCGCTATTCCACTTTCACTTCCACCCGCCGCGCCTCGTCGGCGTTGCCGTTGCCCTCGGTCTGCATCGGCTTGTCCAGCTCGATGCGTTCGGCGGCGACGCCATTGACCACCAGCCACTGCTGAATGGCCTGCGCGCGCTGCTTGGCCAGTTCCTGGTTGGTCGCCAGATCGCCGCTGGCGTCGTGGAAGCCGGACACCCGCGCCTTGCTGTCGGGTTTGGCGTGCAGGCTGCCGAGCACGCTGGCCAGGCGCGCGCTGGCGTCGGCCGGCACCACCGCCGAGCCGACGTCGAAGTACACCTTGGCGAGGTGATCGTTGGTCAGCTCGGCCACATGCATCGATTCGGCCGAATGGGCGCTGCCCGCCGCCGCGCTTGCGCCGCCCTTGAACCAGCCGTCCACCGGCAGCAGCGGGACCAGCAGCAGGGCGACGATGTTGATGATCTTGATCAGCGGATTGATGGCCGGGCCGGCGGTGTCCTTGTAGGGATCGCCGACGGTGTCGCCGGTGACCGCGGCCTTGTGCGCGTCCGAACCCTTGCCACCGTGATGGCCTTCCTCGATGTATTTCTTGGCGTTATCCCAGGCGCCGCCGCCGGTGCACATCGAAATGGCGACGAACAGGCCGGTGACGATCGTGCCCATCAGCAGGCCGCCCAGCGCGGCCGGACCCAGCAGCAGGCCGACGATGATCGGGATGATCAGCGGCAGCAGCGACGGCACGATCATTTCGCGGATCGCCGACTTGGTCAGCAGATCCACCGCCTTGTCGTACTCCGGCTTGCCGGTGCCCTCCATGATTCCCTTGATTTCGCGGAACTGGCGGCGCACTTCCTCCACCACCGCGCCGGCCGAACGGCCCACCGCCTGCATCGCGAAGGCGCCGAACAGGTACGGGATCAGGCCGCCGATCAGCAGGCCGACCACCACCTTGGGATCGTTGATGGCGAAGCTGACCGCGCCTTCGCCGAATTTCTCGCCCAGTTTGTGCGCGTAGTCGGCGAACAGCACCAGCGCGGCCAGCGCGGCCGAACCGATCGCATAGCCCTTGGTCACCGCCTTGGTGGTGTTGCCGACCGCGTCCAGGGCGTCGGTGATCTTGCGGATGTCCGGGCCCAGTTCGCTCATTTCGGCGATGCCGCCGGCGTTGTCGGTGATCGGGCCGTAGGCATCCAGCGCGACCACCATGCCCGCCATCGACAGCATCGCGGTGGCGGCGACGGCGACGCCGTACAGGCCGCCCACCCAGAAGCTGGCGAGGATGGCGACCGCCACCGCGATCACCGGCAGCGCGGTGGACTTCATCGACACCGCCAGGCCGGCGATGATGTTGGTGGCGTGGCCGGTTTCCGATGCCTTGGCGACCTGCTGCACCGGCGCGTACTCGGTGGCGGTGTAGTACTCGGTGATCACCACCATCGCCGCGGTCAGCACCAGCCCGATCAGCGCGCAGCCGAACAGCGGCATCATCAGTTCCGGCGCGAACATCGACCGGGTGACGAAGAAGAACGCGATGGCGGCCAGCACGCCGGAAACCGCGAGTCCGCGATACAGCGCGTTCATGATCTTGCCGCCTTCACGCGCCTTGACGAAGAAGGTGCCGATGACCGAAGCCACGATCGACACCGCGCCCAGCACCAGCGGATAGACCACGCCGGCCCAGCCGTAGGTGGCGAAGGAGATGCCGGCGATCAGCATCGCCGCGATCACCGTCACCGCGTAGGTCTCGAACAGATCGGCGGCCATGCCGGCGCAGTCGCCGACGTTGTCGCCCACGTTGTCGGCGATCACCGCCGGGTTGCGCGGATCGTCCTCGGGAATGCCGGCTTCGACCTTGCCGACCAGATCCGCGCCGACGTCGGCGCCCTTGGTGAAGATGCCGCCGCCCAGGCGCGCGAAGATCGAGATCAGCGAGGCGCCGAAAGCCAGGCCGACCATCGGCTGCAACGCCGCCTTGATCGCCGCCTCGGTGGGCTGGCCGTTCCAGACCACGATGAAGTAGCCGGCCACGCCCAGCAGGCCCAGGCCGACCACCAGCAGGCCGGTGACCGCGCCGCCGGTGAAGCTGATCTTCAGCGCCTGGTTCAGGCCGTGGGTGGCGGCCTCGGCCGTGCGCACGTTGGCGCGCACCGAGACGAACATGCCGATGAAGCCGGCCACGCCCGACAGCAACGCGCCGATGGCGAAGCCGATGGCGGTGGGCCAGCCCAGCGCGGGGACCAGGCCGATGATCAGGAACAGGATGACGCCGACGATCGCGATGGTGGTGTACTGCCGGCGCAGGTAGGCGCTGGCGCCTTCCTGCACCGCTGCCGCGATTTCCTGCATGCGCGGATTGCCGGCAGGCCGGGAAAGAATCCAGCGTGCCGAGAATATTCCGTAAAGAATTGCCACCGCGGCGCAGACCAGCGCCAGCGTCAAACCGTGTTGTTCCAGCATGACCCCTCCCAAGGTTGATCGACGACGTCCGGCGAGTGCATGACCGGTCGAAAATCCGGGTGGGGCGGTGATCCCGATGGAGCCTGTCGAACGGGATACAGCCACTGCGGCGAGGGGCCGCGCGGATACCGACGTGTTCAGACAATCCCTGGAGCGCCCCGAGTATGACCCGAGCCCGGCCCGCCCGCCAACCACGAGCCGGGGTTCAGGCAGGCCGTGCCAGCCTTGCGCGGTCGTGTTCCCGAGGTTGCCCGATGCGTCCGATTTCCCCCCTCGTCCTCACCGCCACCCTGGCCGTCGCCGTTGTCCTGCCGACGTTTGCGGCCGAACCGCAGCCGGAGATCAAGCGGCCCGGCGCCGCCACCGCGCAGGCGGTGGGCGCGGTCCATACCATCCGCCAGATTCCGGAGGCGTGCGCCCGTTTCGAGGGCATGTTCACCGGCGATGCGGCGCAGCCCTACCGTTTCAGCGTGGTCCGCACCAGCGCCCAGTGCCAGCCGCGCGCGCGCCTGCTGGACGCGGCCAAGGCCAAGCCGGACACGGCGTCGGGCTGGCTGCTCAACGATGTGATCCGCATTCCCAGCGCGGCCTGCGCCTCGCAGCAGGCGGTCGTCCGCATCTGGCGCAAGCCGGTGGCGGTCAGCACGCCGGACAAGGATGGCCAGGGCCAGGCCCGCATCTATCTGGAAGACGCCAAGCAGGACATCGCCGCCGGCAAGATCGCGCAGGCGAAGATTCCGCTGTTCGCCGCCGGGATGAAGGTCGAGGGCAAGTGTCCCTAGGGCGGGGGGCTGCCTGTCGGCGCCATCGTCGTTGCTCGACGAGGGCCGGTGGAATCCACTCGGATCATGCCGCGTCATTTCAACAATGCGTGCAATGACCGCACGCGGCGCACGCGGCGCACGCGGGTCCAGCCGCGCGTGCGCCCGTGGATGAAACTCAGTTCTTCAGCGGCTTGGACGGCTTGAGCTTGCCGGACATGGCGTCGAACGCGGCCTGATCCGACGGCGACAGGTTCGGCCGGCCCGCGAGGAAGCCCATGGTGATGCCGCCGATCACGTAGTAGGTCTCGCCGGCTTCCACTTCCAGGTTGAGCACGTCCTTGGCTTCCGAATGCACGGTGTATGCGTGCGCGCCGGGTTCCACCGCGACGACGAAGTAGCTGCCGCTGCTCAGCTTGCCGAGTTCGGTTTCGCCTTCGCGCACGATGTAGTTGACGGCGGCGCCGGCGAACTTCTTTTCACGGAAGAACACGATCTGGCCCTTGCCCGCCTCCGGAGCGGCGATGGCGATCGCGCCCTTGGACTGCGAAGCCGGCGCGGGCGCGTCGGCGGCGGGTGCCGGCGCAGGTGCTTGTTCCTGTGGTGCGGGCGAGGGGGTGGCATCGGCCGCTTCCGCCGGCGCCGCGGTGGCGGCTTCCTGGGCGGCGATGGCGAACGGGGCACACAGGACTGCGGCGATCACGAGGCGGGTCAGGCGGAAACGCATGGATGTTCTACTCCGTTGGTTGGGTGGTGGTGCGTGGGGATCCGGATGGCGGTGTCTGCGCGACGACGCAGGCCGGCGAAGGCGATGGCGCCGCCGCCGATGGCGGCAGGGCCTGCGCGAGCCGGGCCCGCGCGTGGGTGCCGGCGGGCAGTTCGATTTCCCTGCCCTTGAGGAAATAGGCGAAAGGGCCGGCGACGACGGCCGTGCCGATGGCGGCATGCGAGCGATCCTGGCCGCTGCCGCCCAACTTGAAACCGCGCAGTCGTATCTGTTCGCCCTGGTATTCGAGATACCGCGCCGCCAGCAGGATTTCACCCGGCTTGCCGCCGCCGCGCGACGGCTCGGCATGCACGACTTCGCCGACGCCGGCGGTGCCGGCGGGCAAGGTGCCGTCGGAGGTGAGCACGGGCGCGACAAGCGTCAGGCGGAAGCGATCGCCGCGTTGGGCGCGGGCGGAACTCAGGGTGTCGGCGAGCGCGAGTTCCAGTTCCGCGCCATCCGATGGCGGGCAGGCCGGCACGCCCGCAGCGGTGGGTGCCTGCGGCGAAACCACGGGATCGGAGGGAATCGTCTGACCGGGCGTGACGGCGCCAGCGATGCCGGACGCGCACAGCAACGCCAGCGCCCCCAAGGCGCGAACCGTCGACATCGGGTTTCCCCTTCAGATTTCCCCGCGCGCAGGCTAGCGCAGGCGCGGGGAACTGCATAGGGGGATATCGCGGCGAAGTTCGAGGCGACGGTGGGACCTGGTCCCACCCGCGTCACTGAACGATGGACAAGGGAACGAGCAGCAAGACGGCGCCACGATGTTTCACCGTGGATGCCACTTCTGATCTTACCCCTCCCACTTCGGCAGCTTCTGCTTCACCGCCACGTTCTTCAGCGCGACGTACTTCGGCAGGCCATCGCGGCCGAACTCGGGATAGGCCTCGCCGCGGATCAGCGGCTCCAGATATTTGCGCGCGGCGGCGGTGATGCCGTAGCCGTCCTTGCGCAGGAAGCCGTTCGGCATTTTCTTTTCGTGGTTGGCGACCTTTTCCAGCGGCGCGGCTTCGATCTTCCAGCGGTATGGCGAGTCGGACGTGCGCACGATCACCGGCATCACCGCGTTCTGTCCCTTCAGCGCGTACTGCACCGCCGCCTTGCCGACCGCCTGCGCCTGTTCCCAGTCGGTCTTCGAGGCGATGTGGCGGGCCGAGCGCTGTAGGTAGTCGGGCAGGGTCCAGTGGACCTTGAAGCCCAGTTGATCCTTGACCCGGCCAGCCAGATAGGAAGCCACGCCGCCGAGCTGGGTGTGCCCAAACGAATCCTTGCCACCGCCGGCGTCGGCGACGAAGCGGCCGTCGGCGTGCTGGATGCCCTCGCTGGCCACCACCACGCACCAGCCGACCCGGGCGACGACCTTCTTCACCTGGGCCAGGAACGCCGCCTCGTCGTAGGCGCGCTCGGGGAACAGGATGATCTGGGGCGCGTCGTCCGGCGACTGCCCGGCCAGGCCGGCGGCGGCGGCCAGCCAGCCGGCATGGCGGCCCATGGCTTCGTAGACGAACACCTTGGTGGAGGTCTCGGCCATCGCGGCCACGTCCAGCGCCGCTTCGCGCACGGACACCGCGGTGTACTTGGCGGCCGAGCCGAAGCCCGGACAGGTGTCGGTGACGGCCAGATCGTTGTCGACTGTCTTGGGCACGCCGATGCAGGTCAGCGGATAGTCGAAGGCCTTGGCCAGCTGCGACACCTTGAGCGCGGTGTCGGCCGAGTCGTTGCCGCCGTTGTAGAGGAACCAGCGCACATCGTGGGCCTTGAACACCGCCAGCAGGCGCTCGTAGCGGGCGCGGTCGGCTTCCAGCGACTTCAGCTTGACCCGGCACGAGCCGAACGCGCCGCCGGGGGTCTGGGCGAGCGCGCGGATGGCCGCGGCGGACTCCTTGCTGGTGTCGATCAACTCTTCGCGCAGGGCGCCGAGGATGCCGTTGCGGGCCGCCAAGACCTTGATTTTACGGGCGCGGGCCTCGCCGATGACCGCCGCGGCGGTGGCGTTGATGACGGCGGTGACGCCGCCGGACTGCGCATAAAGTAGGGTGCCCTGGGACATGTGGGGTTCGTTCCGGGTTGCTGGGATGCGGTAAGCTTCACACAGATGACGCGGTGCAGCGAGGCGCGGAGGATCCCGCCGCCCGGCACCGCCAGCAGGATTCTAGTTCGGGAGTTACACAATGCGATTGGTTCTACTGGGCCCCCCCGGGTCGGGCAAGGGCACTCAGGCGGCGCGTCTGAAGGAATATCTGCAGGTTCCCCACATTTCCACCGGTGATCTGCTCCGCGCGGAAGTCGCGGCGGGCACGCCGCTGGGCGTGCAGGCCAAGGAAATCATGGCGCGCGGCGATTTCGTCAGCGACGAAATCCTGCTGGGCATGCTGGAGGATCGGTTCGCCCGTCCGGATACCGCCAACGGCTTCATCCTCGACGGCTACCCGCGCAACCTGGTCCAGGCCGACGCGCTGGGCGTGCTGCTGGAGCGGATCCGCCAGCCGATGGATTTCGCGGTGCAACTGGAAGTCCCCACCGATCTGCTGGTGGAACGCATCGCCGGCCGGGCCAAGGCCGAAGGCCGTGACGATGATTCGCCGGAAGTGGTCCGCAACCGCCTGGACAAGTACACCAGCCAGACCGCGCCGGTCATCGAGTACTACCGCCAGCACGGCCAGCTCACCGTCGTCGATGGCGTCGGCTCGCTGGATGAGGTGTTCAGCCGCCTGATCGAGGCGCTGGCGCCGGCCAAGGAAGTCGGCTGAGGCCGGCTTCCGCACGGCCGCGGCCGCCGCGCGATTGCGTGGCGGCCCTTCGCGACGCGGCCGACCGCCGCTGATATCGCACCCCTGTTTACCCTGCCCGGGCCCCGGCGTCCGTGTGCCGCGCCGCCGCCGGCGCTCCGGCGTGCCGAAAGGGGAGCACTGGGCTAAAGTCTCGTCGTTCACCACGGAAACGTCGTCTTGAAGATCCACATTCTGGGAATCGCCGGTACCTTCATGGGCGGCGTGGCCGCGCTTGCTCGCGAGCTGGGGCACGAGGTCGAAGGCAGCGACCAGGCGATTTATCCGCCGATGTCCACGCAGTTGGAGAACCTCGGCATCGCGCTGGCGCAGGGTTACCAGGCGCGCAACATCTCGCCGGACTGCGAGGAGATCGTCATCGGCAACGCGCTCTCGCGCGGCAACGACGCGGTCGAGGCGGTGCTGGACGAGGGCCGCCGCTACACCTCCGGCGCGCAGTGGCTGTCCGAGCGCGTGCTGCCCGGCCGCGACACCCTCGCGGTCGCCGGCACCCACGGCAAGACCACCACCACCACCATCCTGACCTACCTGCTGGAAGCGGCCGGACGCTCGCCGGGTTTCCTGATCGGCGGCGTGGCCGAGGACTTCGGCGTGTCGGCGCGGGTTGGCCAGGGGCGCGAGTTCGTGGTGGAGGCGGACGAATACGACACCGCGTTCTTCGACAAGCGCAGCAAGTTCGTCCACTACCGGCCGCTGGTGGCGATCCTCAACAACCTGGAATACGACCATGCCGACATCTTTCCGGACGTGGCCGCGATCCAGCGCCAGTTCCACCACCTGGTCCGCACGGTGCCGCGCCGCGGCCGCCTGATCGTCAACGGCGAGGACGCGCGCCTGGCGGAAGTGCTGGCGATGGGCTGCTGGACGCCGGTGGAACGCTTCGGCTTCGATCCCGCGCTGGAGTGGAGCGCACGGCTGATCCGCGAGGACGGCAGTGTCTTCGCGGTGTCGCACCGGGGCCGCGAACTCGGTGAAGTGCACTGGCCGCTGCTGGGCCGCCACAACGTGCTCAACGGACTGGCCGCGCTGGCCGCGGTGAACGCGGTCGACGTGGATCCGGCGACGGTGATGCCGGCGCTGGCGCGCTTCCGCAGCGTCAAGCGGCGACTGGAAGTCATCGGTGAGGCCGATGGCATCACCCTGTACGACGATTTCGCCCACCATCCCACCGCCATCCATACGACCCTGGAAGGGCTGCGGGCGAAGGTCGGCGACGCGCGCATCGTGGTGGCGATGGAGCCGCGCAGCAACTCGATGCGGCTGGGCGCGCACGCCGATGCGCTGGCGCCCTCGCTGGCGCTGGCCGACGCGGTGGTGTTCCTGCACCGGCCGGAACTGCCGTGGGACGCCGGCAAGGTGGTCGATGCGATTCGCGGCGATGCGCGCACGGTGCCGGACGTGGAAGCGTTGATTGCCGCGCTGCGGTCGATCGCGCGTCCGGGCGACCATGTGGTGTTCATGTCCAACGGCGGCTTCGACGGCGCGCCGCGCCGCTTCCTGGCAGCGCTGCGGGAAACCGCGTAGGGTGGATCCCGCCCCACCACCGCCCAGTATCGATGACTGTTCCGTGGATGGATTCCGATATGCCACCTTGGACCGTGGTTGACGGAGATCCGATGACCGAAATCCTGCCGTTGTTTCCCCTGCATGCCGTGCTGCTGCCCGGTGCGGGCCTGGGCTTGCGGGTGTTCGAGCGGCGGTATCTGGATCTGGTGCGCGACTGCGGGCGATCCGGTCGCGGCTTCGGCATCTGCCTGATTCTGGAAGGCGAGGAGGCGGGGCAGCCCGCGGTGCCGGCCGCCTATGGCACGGAGGCCATGATCGAGGATTTCGATACCGGCCCCGACGGCCTGCTCGCCCTGCGCGTGCGCGGCGCGCGCCGGTTCCGGGTCATCCGCACCCGCGTGCGCGACAACGGCCTGGTGATGGGCGAAGTGCACTGGTCCGAGCCCGATCCCGACGACGAACTGCAACCCCAGCACGGCCTGCTGGCGACGCTGCTGCAGAGCCTGCTCGAACAGGCCGGCGCGGATCTGACGCGGATCACCCCGGCGCAGATGGACAGCGCCGCGTGGGTGGGATGGCGGCTGGCGGAACTGCTGCCGCTGACCGCGCAGCAGCGGGCGATGCTGCTGCAGGAAGACAATCCGCACGTGCGGCTGGATCGGCTGCTCGCGGCAATCGCCTGAGCGCGCCTCACCGAGGGGCGGCAGGCTCCGGCGGAGGGATGGGCGCATCGTCCGTGCGCACGCGCAGCACCGGCAGTTTCGATTGCGGGTGCGGTTCGATCCGGTGCTGCATCGGCGCGGTGGCGGCACTGACCGCCAGCAGCGCGGCGTCGGCTTCGCGCAGCGGGCGCCACACGCCCACCAGGCGGAACGCCTGCTGATGCTTCAACACCTGCGCGCTGCCAATCCATAGCGGGGTATCGCCCGGTTGCAGCAGGGTGTTCGCCGGCCACAGCCGCAGCACGAAGCGCAGGCCGGGCTGGGCGCCGTCGCGCACCATCAGCAGGCTCTCGGCGCGGGTGTCCAGGGTCGCCGGCAGCACCGGCTGCTCGGCCGGGGAAAGATCGGTATCCAGCAGGTTGAGCGCGTCCTCCCAGCCGGCCTGCGGCTGCGCCCGCCAGCCGGCCGCTTCCAGCCGCGCCTGCAGCGGCGCCAGCGGCCCGGCCACCTGCACGTCCAGCGGCCAGCGCTGTTCGTCGTCGAACTCGTTGCGGCGCGCCGGCAGCCGCTGCCAGCCTTCCCGCCACCAGTTGTCCATCGCCATCGCCCGCACCATCACCGGGGTCTCGAACTGCGCCAGCATGCGGTCGACATTGCGCGGCGCGTGCCACAGCGCGGCGGCGGCGAAAGCGCCGTAGAACAGCCAGCCCAGCGGGGTGATCCAGAACGAACGCAGCATGCGCCGCCGGTAGGCGATGCCCAGCACCAGCAGCCAGACGATGCCGAATAACATGCCGCCGATGATGTCGCTGAGCCAGTGCGCGCCCAGGTAGATGCGGGCGAAGCCGATCAGCGCGACCACTATTCCCGAGACCAGATACGGCCAGACCCGCTGGCGGCCCGGCAGTTCGCGCGCGATCAGCACCGCGAAGAAGCCGAAGGTGATGGTCGCCATCGTCACCGCGATGGACGGGAAGCCGAAGCCGCTGCTCACCGACGGCGGCTTGGGAATGTCGACCGAGGCGCCCAGCCACGCGGTCAGCGCCAGGCCGAACGCCAGCGCGGCCAGCCAGTGCGCCGCCGCCATCCAGCGCCGGCGCCAGCACAGGTAGACCAGCACCAGCAGCGAGGCCGGCGCCAGCACCTGTTCGTCGCCGAGCGAGGCGATCGCGGCCAGCGGCTGGTCCGCCAACGGGTTGCGCAGCGCCTGCATCAGTTCGTGCACGGCCAGGTCGATGCCCAGCGGTTCGCCGTGGCCGATGACGATGACCAGGAACGCGAACCACACCCAGACGATCGCCAGCAGCAGGATCGCCAGCAGCGCCAGCGGCACCGATTCGCGGCGTTTGGGATCGAACACCGCCGCCGAGTAGCGGCCGATGACCGGGTGCGCGTGCGACCAGGCCAGCGCGCGCGCCAGCAGCGCGTCGGCATGGGCGGCGAACCAGCGGTAGCTGTACAGCACCAGCGCCCAGGCCAGGGCCAGCACCACCAGCAGCAGACCCAGTACCAGCCCCAGCCGTCCGGCGACCGCGGCCACCGCGTCGTAGGCATGGCCGAACACCCAGCCCGGCAGCAGGAACAGCGCGGCCCACGAGATCGCCGCCAGCACGCTGGCGGGCAGGTAGCGCTTCATCGGCATCCGCAGCATGCCCGCCACCGCCGGCACGAACGGCCGGATGGGTCCGACGTAGCGGGCGATCAGGATGCTCTTGAAGGCATTGCGCCGGAACAGCACCTCGCCGCGGTCGAGCAATTGCGGATAGCGGCTGAAAGGCCAGTGGCGGCGCAGTTGCGGCCCCCAGCGATGACCGACCCAGAAACTGGTGCCATCGCCGGCCAGCGCGCCGAGCGCGGCGCAGACGAGGGCGTAGGGGCCCGAGATCTCGCCCAGGCCGATCAGCACGCCGACCGCGAACAGCAGCGGCAGCGCCGGCACGATCGCGCCCAGGATGATCACCGCGTCGCAGAAGGCGATCGCGAAAATCACCGCGCCCGCGGCCACCGGATGTGCGCTGATCCAGGCCAGCAGCGAGTCGAACCAGGACGGATTCATCGCCCGGATTATAGGCGGCCGTTCATGACTGGCATCCCGTCTGATGGGCGTGGACTTTCAGTGTGAAAAATGGCTGGCGGGGTGATCCCGACACCCGTATCCGGCAGTTCGTCCCCGTCGCGACCGGCCCGTCGCCCGGCCGGGGCATCCGGAGGGGTATCCTGAAAGCCTCCCCTTTCCATCGCCGGACTCAGGATTTCCATGGCCAGTTTGCAGGGCAAGACTCTCTTCATCACCGGCGCCTCGCGCGGCATCGGCCTGGCCATCGCCCTGCGCGCGGCCCGCGACGGCGCCAACGTGGCGATCGCGGCCAAGTCGTCGGTTCCCAACCCCAAGCTGCCGGGCACCATCCACAGTGCGGCGCAGGCGGTCACCGAGGCGGGCGGGCAGGGCCTGGCGCTGAAATGCGACATCCGCGAGGAGGACGACGTGCGCGCGGCGGTGGCCGCGACCGTGGACGCCTTCGGCGGCATCGACATCCTGGTCAACAACGCCAGCGCGATCTGGCTGGCCGGGGTGCTGGACACGCCGATGAAGCGCTTCGACCTGATGAACCAGGTCAACGCGCGCGGCAGTTTCCTGTGCGCGCAGGCGTGCCTGCCGTACCTGCGCCAGGCGGCCAATCCGCACATCCTCACCCTGGCGCCGCCGCCGTCGCTGGATCCGCGCTGGTGGGCGCCGCACACCGGCTACACCCTGGCGAAGATGGGCATGAGCTTCGTGACCCTGGGCCTGGCCGGCGAGTTCGGCCCGCAGGGCGTGGCGGTGAACGCGCTGTGGCCGCGCACGATCATCGCCACCGACGCCCTGAACATGATTCCCGGCGTCGAGATTCCGCGTTGCCGCACCCCGGCCATCGTCGCCGACGCCGCGCATGCCGTGCTCACCCGGCCGGCGGCGGGTTTCCACGGGCATTTCCTGATCGACGAGAACGTGCTGCGCGAAGCCGGCGTCGAGGATTTCTCCGGCTACGCCGTGGACCCTTCCCAGCCGTTGTTGCCGGACCTGTTCCTGGATCCCTGATGACGTGCATCTTCTGCGCCATCCTCGAAGGTCGGGCCGCGGCCAGCCGGGTGGCCGAGGATGCCGACGTGGTGGCGTTCCTGGATCTGCGCCAGCCGGTGCCGGGGCATGTGCTGGTGGTGCCGCGCGCGCATGTCGAGACGATCTACGAACTGGCGCCGGACACCGCCGCCGCGCTGATGAGGATGGCGGTGCGGGTCGCACAGGCGCTGCGGGCGGAATTCGATCCACCCGGCCTCAACCTGTGGCAGTCCAACGGCCACGCCGGCGGGCAGGAAGTCCCGCACGTGCATCTGCATGTGCAGCCGCGCCAGCATCGCGATGGCCTGTTCCGGCTGTATCCGCAGGGGCTGCCGGCACCGGCCGCGCGCACCGATCTGGATGGGCTGGCCGCGCGCCTGCGTCCGCACTGCCATATCGCTTCCTGAAGGTCCAGGCCACTTTTCCAGAACGTCTTTTCCACCGGAGCATCCCGATGACCGCCGACGCCGCCTCCTTCCGGCAAGGACTGACCCTGATCCGCTGCGTGCTGGCGGCGTTGCTCTTCATCCATGGCGCGGCCCGCCTGGGCGCGGGAGGCGTGGCACCGTTCGGGCAGTTCCTGGACGCGCAAGGGTTTCCCTTCGGCGCGGGTATCGCCTGGTTCATCACCGGATTCGAACTCTCCGCTACCCTGCTGCTCGCCTGGGGTCGCTGGGTGACCCCGCTGGCGCTGGTGTTCGCCGTCATCTACGCCTGCGGCATCTGGCTGGTGCACGCGCAGGAAGGCTGGTTCGTGGTCGGCCTCGGCCGCAACGGCATGGAGTACAGCGTGCTGATCCTGGCCTGCCTGCTCGGCCTGGCCTGGGCCTGCCGGCCCCGCGTTCCGCCATCCCCCATTGAACCGCAACAACGATTCACGAGAACGACATGAAATACCTGCACGCGATGATCCGCGTCCATGACCTGGACGCCACCAGCAAGTTCTTCACCGAGGGCCTGGGCCTGCGCGAGACACGCCGCATGGACAACGAGGCCGGCAAGTTCACCCTGGTCTACTTCGGCGCGCCGGCCAATCCCGAGTCGGAAATCGAACTGACCTACAACTGGGGTTCGGACGAGGACTACGGCAGCGCCCGCAACTTCGGCCATCTCGCCTTCGAAGTGGACGACATCTACGCCACCTGCGCGCACCTGCAATCGCTGGGCATCACCATCAACCGGCCGCCGCGCGACGGCCGCATGGCGTTCGTGCGCACGCCCGATCTGATTTCCATCGAGCTGTTGCAGAAGGGCGAGGCGTTGCCGCCGCAGGAGCCGTGGACATCGATGGCAAACGTCGGCGTATGGTGAACGCCACGCCGCGCGGAACACTTGGATTCGCCATCGGGATCGGGGAAGCTGTGCTCCCGCGATGACGTGACGGATCCCCGATGAGCCTGGCGCTGCTGGTGATTGATGTGCAACGTGGTCTGTTCGAGACGGAGCCGCCGCCGGCCGATGCGGCGAGCGTCGTCGACCGCATC
>OFDB01000012.1_pt1 | contig 100358 bp, 76 predicted proteins | sample 1521001 | NCBI WGS metagenome assembly OFDB01 (sample SAMEA2532531, study PRJEB24079) | metagenome | biome: bacteria; feature: seaside; material: soil | place: India | collected 2012-02-01 | depth 0.1 m | reverse complement strand
AGGGCGCGCTGGCGCTGATGTTCGACGTGGACCAGGTGGAAGTGCTGCGCGGCCCGCAGGGCACCCTGTTCGGCCGCAATTCGACCGGCGGCAGCATCAACATCATTCCGGCCAAGCCGCGTTTCGACTCCAGCTTCGGCAGCACCGAGATCGAACTGGGCAGCTACAACCTGCGCCAGATCAACCTGATCCAGAACCTCGCCGTCAACGATCGCTTCGCCCTGCGCGTGGCCGCCACCAAGATCGAGCGCGACGGCTGGATCGACCAGCAGCAGGACTTCACCGACGTCAACATTCCGGAACGGGGTTTCATCGCCGACGGCATCCCGGACGTGGACCAGCGTCGCAACATCAAGGTCCACCGACTTCATCTGGGTGGTCAGGCGGGCATCGGCCTGCGGGAACTTCTCGAACGCGAAGCGCGGGATCTTGGTGACGACGTAGTCGATCGTCGGTTCGAACGAAGCCGGGGTCTTGCCGCCGGTGATCTCGTTCTTCAGTTCGTCCAGGGTGTAGCCGACCGCCAGCTTGGCCGCGACCTTGGCGATCGGGAAGCCGGTGGCCTTGGAGGCCAGCGCCGAGGAACGCGACACGCGCGGGTTCATCTCGATGACCACCACGCGACCGGTCTGCGCGTTGACGCCGAACTGCACGTTGGAGCCGCCGGTGTCCACGCCGATCTTGCGCAGCACCGCGATGGAGGCATCGCGCAGGCGCTGGTATTCCTTGTCGGTCAGGGTCTGCGCCGGCGCGACGGTGATCGAATCACCGGTATGCACGCCCATCGGATCCAGGTTCTCGATGGAGCAGACGATGATGCAGTTGTCCGCGGTGTCGCGAACCACTTCCATCTCGAATTCCTTCCAGCCCAGCACCGATTCCTCGACCAGCACTTCGGTGGTCGGCGACAGTTCCAGGCCGCGGGTGACGATGTCGATCAGTTCCTCGCGGTTGTAGGCGATGCCGCCACCACTGCCGCCCAGGGTGAAGCTGGGACGGATGATGGTCGGATAGCCGACGCGGGCCTGGATTTCGATCGCCTCTTCCAGCGTGTGGGCGACCGCGGCGCGCGGGCACTCCAGGCCAATCTCGCCCATCGCCACGCGGAACAGTTCGCGGTCCTCGGCCATGCGGATGGCCTCGCGCGAAGCGCCAATCAGCTCGACGCCGTACTTTTCCAGCACGCCGTGGTCGGCCAGATCCAGCGCGCAGTTGAGCGCGGTCTGCCCGCCCATGGTCGGCAGCAGCGCGTCGGGCTTTTCCTTGGCGATGATCTTCTCGACCGTCTGCCAGTTGATCGGCTCGATGTAGACCGCGTCGGCCATTTCCGGGTCGGTCATGATGGTGGCCGGGTTGCTGTTGACCAGCACCACCCGGTAACCCTCCTCGCGCAGCGCCTTGCAGGCCTGGGCGCCGGAGTAGTCGAACTCGCACGCCTGGCCGATGACGATCGGGCCGGCGCCGATGATGAGGATGGTCTTTATGTCGGTGCGCTTGGGCATGGGCTTACTCGAAGAATTTCGGGGGGATGCCGCAGGCATCGGAGATTTCGGCGGCCATCGCTTCCAGCTGGACATCGCTGGTCGAAGGCTGATCCGCGTCCTGATCGGTGAACTCGCCGTAGCCGGACAGTTCGCGCAGGCGGCGGTACTGCGAGCCGTAGGCGAAGGTCATGAAGGAGACCAGCTGGTCCGGCGCCATCGCGCTCGGGTCGAGGCCGCCGGGCGTACCGGTGACCACGTTGTCGATCGACTGGCCGCCCAGCCGCTTCATCGCCTCGCCGGCGCCGTCGTCCAGCAGTTTCAGCGAAGCCAGGAATTCCTCCGGGGCCTCGTCGGCGAACGCATCGGCGGCGCGCCGCTTGCGGGCGACGAAGGCCGTCCGGTTCACCTGCTGGCTGAAGCAGGCGCGCTGCTTCTCGTCCAGTTCCGCTTTCAGCGCTTCCGGGTCCTTCTCCATCAGGTGGCTGAAGATGCGATGGATCGGGAACATGTCGACCAGGTATTCGGCCATGCGCCCACGCGCGGCCGCATCGACCGTGGCCGGCTCGGCCGAGGCGCTGCCGGCGCAGGCCAGCAGCGCGGCCGCCAGCAGGTGCCGCATCCGCACAGGGCTCACGCCGCGCGTTCCATGCTGGCGACGAAGCGGTCGAACAGCGGTGCCACGTCATGCGGGCCGGGCGAGGCTTCCGGGTGGCCCTGGAAGGAGAATGCCGGCGCGTCGGTCAGTTCGATGCCCTGGTTGGTGCCGTCGAACAGCGAGCGGTGGATGACCCGCACATTGGCCGGCAGGCTGGACTCGTCGACCGCGAAGCCGTGGTTCTGCGAGGTGATCATCACCCGGCCGGAATCCAGGTCCTGCACCGGATGGTTGGCGCCGTGGTGGCCGTGGCCCATCTTGAGGGTCCTGGCGCCGGCGGCCAGCGCCAGAAGCTGGTGGCCCAGGCAGATGCCGAAGGTCGGGATCTTCTTCGCCACGAACTCGCGGATGGCGGCAATCGCGTAATCGCAGGGTTCCGGGTCGCCGGGGCCGTTGGACAGGAAGATGCCGTCCGGATTCAGGGCCAGCGCTTCGGCGGCCGGGGTCTGCGCCGGCACCACCGTCACCTCGCAGCCGCGTTCGGCCAGCATGCGCAGGATGTTGTGCTTGACGCCGAAGTCGTAGGCCACGACCTTGAATTTCGGTTCGGCGTGGACGAACTCGCCGCGATCCAGATCCCACTGGCCGTCCTTCCAGGCGTAGCGTTCGGTGGTGGACACCACCTTGGCCAGGTCCATGCCCTTCAGACCGGGGAACTTGCGCGCCGCTTCCAGCGCCTTGTCCACGTCCACGTCCGCACCGGCCATCAGCGCGCCGTTCTGGGCGCCGCGGTCACGCAGGATGCGGGTGAGCTTGCGGGTGTCGATGCCGGCGATGGCGACGATGCCGCGGGCGATCAGCCATTCCGGCAGCGCCACCTGGTTGCGCCAGCTGCTGGGCCGGCGCGGCACGTCGCGCACGATCAGGCCGGCACCCCAGACCTGGCGCGCTTCGTCGTCCTGGTCGGTGCAACCGGTGTTGCCGATATGGGGATAGGTCAGGGTGACCAGCTGGCGGGCGTAGGACGGGTCGGTCAGGATTTCCTGGTAACCGGTCATCGCTGTGTTGAACACCACTTCGCCAACGGAAAGGCCGTCTGCGCCTACGGATTCGCCCTCGAATACGGTGCCGTCTTCGAGTACGAGGATTGCGGGTTGAGTCACGGGGTTCGCCTTGGGGTGGAGGAACCCTGCCCCTCCGACTTGCGGCTGCAAGAAACCGCGGACTCGGCGTTTTTCCGGTCCGGGGCGGTAGGTAACAGGCGAGCGGGAATTATACGGGCGAGCCCCCGCCCGCGCTACCGTTTTTTGACCGATCCACACGTCGCCCGCAGGCGGCGCGCCCACTGTTCAGTCTGCGGACGCGCGGGAAAGACCGCTTTCACGGGGATCGCGGTTCCGGCGCAAGCGCGTCTCCACGCCGCCAGTGCGCGACGCCCCGGCCGTCACCGGGCGTCCCAGGCGCGAGCGCTCGAACCACCACAGCGCGCCGGCGAAGCACAGCCACGCCAGCCACCACGGCCAGGCGCTGCCGCGTCGCTCCGGCGCGGTGCCGGCGGCGGCGCGCGCAGATCGATCCCCGACCAGCCGCCGGGTCGCCTCGCGCAGCGCCATCGCCCGCAGGCCAGGCGCCTCGCCGGGGGCGCGGACCGCGAACGGCCATTCCGCCTCGCCCAGCTGCAACCGATGCCATCCACCGCGCATGGGCCAGTAGCCGGCACAGGCCGACGCACCGCTGGCGGGATCCGGCAACAGGGTCGTGACGGCGCCACCGGGCGCGATCACCCGCGCCTGTCCGGTGATGCCACATATGCGCACGCGCTGAGCGGCGCGCGCATCGGGTTCGAACACGGGCGCGGCGCCATCGCGCGCGCGCGCCAGGGTGGCGAACGCATCGCTCCACAGTTCCGCGTGCAGATCGTCGCGGCCGGCGAGCGTCAACCGGTAGGTGTCGGTCAGGGGCCACACGCCGATCCGGCCGCGTCCCTCCGCCCGCCAGCTCGCCAACGGTTTTCCCGCGACGTCGCGCAGCAGGGACGCCGCATCGTCGCTGTCGTCGCGCAGCGTGCGCCGATTCAATGCCGGGGCGCCGACGGCGTCGGTATCGACCGGCGCATCCCGGCTGCCGGCGCCCTGGCGCGCGCGCAGGCCGTCGTCGTCACGCTCGGGAATCGCCAGCCGCACCTCGGCGCCGTCGCCGCCGCCGGATACCGTCAGACCCAGTTGCCGCAGCTGCCGACGCGAGCTGTCCGGCAGCGGTCCCTCCACCCGCAGCAGCACCCCCAGTCCGGCGCGTACGGCGGCTACCAGCCCCGTACGCGAGGCATCGCCGAGCGCGGCCCAGCTGCGATCGTCCAGCACCAGCAGGTCGAAGCGTTCGAAGGTGGCGGCGTTCAACGCGAGCGGCGCGTCGCCCAGTTGCATGCCCGCGCCGACCTGGATCTGGACGTGCGGTCTCATCCCCGCATCGACCATCCAGCGACGCAGGTATTTCAGTTCCGGATTGGGCGCGGCGGCCAGCACCAGCACGCGCGGTGGCGGTTCTCCCGCCACCCGGATCGGCACGTCCACGGTCTCCACCGCGCCGCGCGATCGATCCGAAATCCGCAGGCGGAAACCCACCAGCCCGGCCGCGCGCGCGGTGCCGCCGACGCTGAAATCACCCGCCGCCGACGGCGTCGCCGCGTCCAGGCGACGGCCGGCCGGATCCAGCAGTTCCACGCTCCCGCCCTCCACAGCATGCACGCGGCCGGTGACGACGAATGCGGCGCCGGGCGCGACCTGCGCGGGCGCGTCCAGCCGGACCAGGCCGCGCGGCAGCGGCGCGGCGTCGAAGCGCAGGCCGTGGCCGCGCGCGGCGTCGAGATCGCGTGCTTCCAGGCCGGCGCCGACGACATGGAGTTGGCGCATGCCCGGATACCGTCGCAGCGCGGTGGCCAGATCCGGCGCCTTTTCCGCCTCCGGCGTGGCGGGTGCCTCGGGCAGCGCGACCATCACGTCGCCCGGCGCACGCACGGCGCGCGGCGCCGACGCACCAGCGGTGAGCACGGTCAGGGTGCCGCGCTGGCCGGGAACCGTCGGCGGCATCAGCGCGAAGTACAGCAACAGCGCGTACAGCGGCTGCGCCAGCAACAGCACCGCCAGGCGCCAGCGACGCGCGGGTTCGAACGCGCGCCGCTGCCACCACAACAGGCGCCCGATGCCGAGCACGGCGGCGAGCGCGAGCAATCCCGCCAGCAACGCGGCCGGGTTCATGGCGTCCGCTCCCGTCGCAGTGCGTCGAGGTAGCGTTCGCCGGCGGCGTCGGTGGCACGACGTTGCACCTGCGCCGGCGGACGCGCCAGCACCGGCCACAACCGTTCGCGCAGGCGCTGGCGGCAGGCCAGGCAGGCCGGATCGCCGCGCACCGCGTCGATGGCGGCGAACAGCGACAGCGGATCGGCCACGCGGGTTTCGTTGTCGCGCAGCCAGCGTTGCAGCGCGTCGAGATCCGGCGCGGAGCCTTCCGTTCCCTGCCGTGATTCTTCCAGCGCCTTCCAGGCGGCGGCCGGCACCGCGTCGCCGGTCGTCGCCGGCGCGACGGCGAGCTCGCGGCGCGCCAGTCCGTCGCGCTTGCCAGTGAGCCGCCGGCTCTCGTCGGTGGGCGGCAGTTCCGGTCCCACCCGCGCCAGATAGATGCGGCTGGCCTGCTGCACTTCCTTGATGTAACCCAGCGCCTTGTAGGCGAACGGCAGCGCCTGGTCCGGACGTCCCTGGCGCAGGTGCAGTTCCGATTGCCACATCTGGTCCAGCGCCCGCTTCAACGTCGCGCGGGTTTCGGGATCCAGCAGGGTCGCCGCTTCGGCGTGATCGTGGGTGTGGCCGTACTCGGCCAGCACGTCCTGTTCCCGGCCCATGCCCTGCGTCGCATCCGCGGAGGCGGATGCGGCGTCGCCATGGTCATGGCCGTCGTCGTCGTGATGCGTTTCTTCGGCATCGTTGGTCGGCGGCGGCTCGGGTTCGCCCTCGGCTTCCTCTCCCAGGAACTGGCCGTAGCGCAGCCGCAGGATGCGCTGGTCCACGCCGATTTCGTCCGAACGGCGCAGGAAGCGATCCGCGGCGATCCGGCGCTTGTCCTTCTGCAAGGCCTCGGCGTCGAGGATGATCTGGCGCTGGCTGCGGAAGTAGGCCGGCAGCACCTTCTTGACCATCCCTTCCAGCGCGCCGCTCTCGTTGCCCGCATCGGCGGGCCAGCGCAGGATCAGGCCGGGACTGCGCGCCGACTGCGGCCGTGGCTGGCGGTTGTCCGCCACCGTCAGCTGGACGATCAGATCGTCGCCGACCGCGAACCCCGCCTCCGCCAGGTCCAGCGCGATGTCGAAACGCCGCGCGCTCGCGCTGCCTTTGCCGGCCACGGCCAGCGTGCGTTCGCGGAACTGGATGTTCTCGCCGCTGCCCTGCGCCAGGGTGATCCGCAGTTGCGCCTGCGCGGCGACCCCATGATCGTCCTTCACCTCGAAGGACAGCGGCCAGCGACGCTGCCCCGGCGCCAGCAGGCTGAGGCCGCGATCCGGCGCCAGCACCGTGATCTGCGGCGGGCGATCGGCAATGGCGTCGATGCGATGCAGGCGAGGTGCGGGCTGCGCGGGCGCGCCCTGCGGCAACACCCGGTACAGCACCGACTGGTCCAGGGTCATGCTGGCGGTCCAGAGATCGCCGTCGCGGGTCAGCGCGATGCGCCGGCCCTGATGGAAAACCAGTTCGGCCGCGGCCGGCTGCGGGGCGAAGCGCAGCGTCCAGGTCAGCCGGGAGCCGGCCGGCGCGCGGGTATCCAGGCGGGCTTCGTCTCGCGCGGCCTGGCGCGTATAGGCGGGTGGCACGATGCGCAGATGCTGCCCGACCAGGCGCGGGACGCCGGCCACCACCGGCACCTGTTCGTCGCTGGGCGCGAGCGTGGCCGGTGCCGGTTTCGGCGCCGGCCACGCCAGCAACAGCACAGCCGCCAGCAGGCCGCCGGTCCAACCCGCAATCAGCCAGCGCCGCGACCAGGCCGGCCGCAGTGCGGACGCCGGCACCGCGGCGAGACGCGGTTGCAACCGCGCAAGCTGCAATCGCTGCAACGGATTCAGCCGCGCCGCCTCGGCGAACAGCAGATCGCTGCTGTCCTCCATTTCGCCGCGCGCGTCCAGCCGTTCCACCAGCCAATGCGCATCGAACCGGCGTGCGCGCCAAGCGACGATCGTCGCCAGCAACACCGCGCCCGCCACGCCGACGATCAGGGTCGCGCTTGCGCCGCTGCATCGCCAGCCTGCCAGCATCGCCACGGCCAGCCACGGCAACCCGACCAGCGCGGTATCGAGCATCGCTCGTCGTCGCGCGGTCGCCAACAGACCGGGCAGCACGACTGGACTCATGGCGCCGCGCTCCGCCTGCGCGAGGTCGCCCAGCCACGTTCCAGCACCAGTAACAGCGCAATCAACATCGCCAGCCAGGGCCGCAGATCGCGGGGCGCCTGCGGATAGGCCGCCGCGCCGGACAGTGGCGCGTGGTCGCGCGCGGTCACCCGCGAGGGCGCGGGCATGGGCTCGGCAAACAGTTCGCGCAACCGCGCCGGAAACGCCGGTTCCAGCAGTTGCGGCATGACCGAAGGCTGCAACGGACGGGTGAAGCGCAACACGCGTCCCTGTCCCAGCGCGCCGCCCTCGACGATCGTCGCGCCTGCTTCGTCGGTCCAGTACGGCGTCATCGCGATGGCGTCGCCGACCCGCGCCTGCGCATCCAGCAACACCGTGCCGCCCGCGGCGACCCATTGGCGAATCGCCGGAGGGACCTCGCCCGGCGCCAGCCAGATCAACGCGCGCGCATCGCCAGCCAGCGGCTGCCCGGTGTCCGCCACCGAGAGCCGGTTTGCCGTCGCCGTTCCGCCGCCCCAGCTTTCGGCCGCCGCGCGCAGATAGCGCAGCGCGTCCTGTCGTTCGGGCGCATGGCGCACGGACAGAACAGGCGGCTCGGTTGCGTGGGGCCGGAGCGCCGGTGGCGGCGAACGCGGCACCTCGCGCCAGTTGACCGCGCGCGACAGCCGCGGGCGCTCGCCGTCCGCGCCATCGAACCAGGCGGGCACCACCACCGTCAGCGCCACCTCCGGCGGCAGATCCGCATCCAGTTCGCGCAGCAGGCTGGCGGTGGGCACCGGCGAGGCGGGCGTGGGCGCGGGTGAATCCAGCGGCGGAAATCCGGGCGCCAGCCAACGCAACTCCGAATCCGTTCCACCCCATGCGCGCGCGGCGCTCGCGTCCACGCCCGGCAGCACCACGACCCACGGCGTTCCGCCACGGACGCCCTGCAGGACCGGACGCGCCAGCCACAGCGCGAGCAAGGCCAGCAACAGCAGGCGCAGGAGCAGCAACCCGCGTTCGTCGAAGCGGATGCGATGGCGCGGGCGCGGCCTCTGGCGCAGCCAGCGCAGCGCGGCGAAATCGGTCGGCCGTTGTTCGCTGCGCCGCGCCAGATGAACCAGCAACGGCAGCAGCAGCGCGCCGAGGGCCGCCAGCGCGGCGGGCAGCAGCAGCGCCAGGCTCATGCGTATTCCGCCGCGTCGCGCGCGCCGAACAACCGCCGCAGCGGCAGATCCAGCGGCTGGTCCAGGAAGTACTCGGCATGGCGGATGCCGCTGGCGTCCAGGCGCGCCTTGAGCGCGCGCTGCGCATCGGCAAAACGCGCCAGGTAGTCGTCGCGCATTGCCGCGCCATCGCCCAGCAGTTCCTCGCCGGTTTCCGGATCCCGGAAACGATGACCGCCAGTAAACGGAAAATCACGCTCCTCCGCGGTGAGCAGGGTGATCACCAGCACCTCGCGCCGCGCCGCCGCCAGACGCTCGGCGATTGCCACGCTGGCCTCGTCGAAGCAATCGCCCAGCAGCACCACCAGATCACCGGCGCCGATGCGCTCCCACAACGGGGTGAGCTGTTCCGGCCCCGGAAATGCCCCCTGCGCGGCCAGGCCGTGCAGTTCCAGCAACAGGCGATCGCGCTGGCGGATGCCGGTGGCCGGCGCGACCAGGCGCAGGCCGTCCGCGCGCAAGGCCACCCATCCGAACCGATCGCCCTGCCGCAGCGCCAGTTCGCCCAGGCAGGCCGCCAGCGCCTTGGCCGCATGCAGCCGCGACGCGCCGGGATTCGTGCCGTCGGCCTGCGCCATCGAGGCACTGGCGTCGATCAGGATCCACAGCGCCAGCGGGCTTTCGCGTTCGGCCTCGCGCACGAAGAAGCGATCCGAACGCGCATACAGTTTCCAGTCGATCTGGCGCGGCTCGTCGCCCGGCTCGTAGGCGCGGTACTGGGCGAACTCCAGTCCCGCTCCGCGGCTGCGGCTGCGATGCAGACCGATGCCCTGCCCGCCGATCGCGCGGCGCGAGGTCAGCCGCAGATCCTTCAGGCGGCTGCGTACCTCGGGCGGGATCGGGTCATACGACATCGGACGCGGACGATCAGGCCCGTGCCAGCGGCACGTCGCGCAGCAGCGCGGCGATCACGTCGTCGGCGCCGCGCTGTTCGGCCTCGGCGGCGAACGACAGCAGCAGGCGATGGCGCATCACCGGCGCGGCCAGCGCGGCGACGTCCTCGCGGGTCGCGGCCAGGCGTCCGTGCAGCAGCGCCCGCGCCTTGGCAGCCAGCACCAGCGATTGTCCGGCGCGCGGACCGGCGCCCCATTTGACGTACTTGCGCACTTCCTCCGGCACGCCATCGGCGGGACGGCTCGCGCGCACCAGCCGGGTAATCCAGCGCAGCAGATCCTCGCCCAGATGGACCTGGCGCACGTACTGCTGCAGCACAAGCACGTCCGCGCCCTGCATCACCCGCGGCACTTCGCCCAGCTGGCTGCCGGTGGTCTGCAACAGGATGTCGTGCTCTTCCTGTTCGCTGGGATAGTCCACCCGGATGTGCAGCAGGAAGCGATCCAGCTGCGCTTCGGGCAGCGGATAGGTGCCGGCCTGCTCCAGCGGATTCTGGGTCGCGAGCACGAAGAACGGCGTCGGCAGCGTGTGGGTGACGCCGGCATAGCTGACGGTGCGTTCCTGCATCGCTTCCAGCAGCGCGGCCTGGGTCTTGGGCGGGGTGCGGTTGAGTTCGTCCGCCAGCAGCAGGTTCGTGAACACCGGACCGGGCTGGAAACGGAAGCGGCGATGGCCGGTGCCGTGTTCCTCTTCCAGCAATTCGGTGCCGAGGATGTCGCTGGGCATCAGATCCGGAGTGAACTGCACGCGCCGGAACTGCAGTTCCAGCGCCTGTCCCAGGGTTCGCACCAACAAGGTCTTGCCCAGTCCCGGCACGCCTTCCAGCAGGCAGTGGCCGCCAGCCAGCAGGCCAATCAACAGCTGCTCGACCACGGCCTCCTGGCCGACGATGGCGCGGCCGATGGCGTCGCGCAGGGAGACCAGCCGATCCAGTTGCGCCCGGATGTCGGTTTCGGAAAGTTCGCTCATCGGAAATCCCGTGGAAAAGAGAGGCGGCAGGACCACGACCGCGCGGCGGTGAAGGTCCGTCTCATGAGTTCAACGCATACATGACGATGTTGACCGCGAACTTCGTGTTGTCCTCGGCCAGGAACCGCTTGTTGCGCCAGTCGTAGTCCCATTCGCAACCGTAGTCCTTGTTGCTGTAGAGCACGCCCAGGCGCCCGTCGATCTCGATGCCCTGCAGGTACTCGTGGACCAGATCGTCGCCCCAGCCATTGAGTTCGAAGCCGGTGGCCGGCGGGCCGTCGAAGGTGAAGAAGCTGCGGTACAGCGGATGGTGGTTGGGCAGTTTCTTCATCGCCTTCGCCCCGAAGATCGAGGCCATCTGCGCCTCGAACGACTTGGCGAACAAGCCGTCGATGTCGTGGTTGCAGTCATCCACGAACACGAAGCCGCCGTTGCGCACGTAACGCTCGAAATTGCGCCGCTCGGCCGGGTTGAACTCGACCAGCTTGTGTCCGGCCAGGTAGCAGAACGGCGCCGACAGCACCCGTGGATCGGACAGCGCCAGCACGTGTTCCTTCGGATCTACCCGCAACTGGGTGTAGTCGATCAGCGAAGTGATCAGGTTGGCCGGCATGCGCTGGTCCACGTCCCAGTCGCCGGAGTCGTAGCGCAGGCGGGTGAACCAGAAATCGTAGACGGGCGCCGCCCGCGCCGCGCGGGGTGAAGCGCCCAGCAACGCGCCGGCGAGTCCGCCGGCCATCAGGCGCAGGAATTCGGCGCGGGTCACGCCGGCGCCCTCGCCCGCATCGCCCATGCCGCCATGCCTTCACGCGGGAGCGGAAGGCACGGCAGGGGAAAGGCGGAATCCATCAACGGCACGGGCATCTCGGAGCGGTACGGAATTGCGGACGCCGGCCTGTCCGGCAGGACGCTTTCCGCGCGTCCCGCGCGGTCCCCTCCCGCCACCGGGAGAGGACGCGAACGGTTCAGACCGCGTCGGACAGCGAGGTGAAGGTGAAGTCGCGCAACTTCATCGGCGGGATCATCATCACGAACGAGGACTCGTCACCGGCCACGCGCACCGGTTTGCCGAGTTCCTCGATGTTGTTGAGCATGATCACCGGCGACTCGTTGAAGCGGAAATTCTTCACCGGGTATTTGATCTCGCCGTTCTCGATGTAGAAGGTGCCATCGCGGGTCAGGCCGGTCAGCAGCACGGTCTGCGGATCGACCAGGCGGATATACCAGGTGCGGGTGACCAGGATGCCCTTCTGGGTGCCCTTCACCAGCTCGGCGGTGGACTTGTCGCCACCGGCCATCAACAGGTTGCCGGGCGAACCGACCGCGCGCTTGCCCTGCTTCTGCGCCCAGAAGCGCGAATAGTCCAGGTTGGCGATCTTGCCGTTCTCGACGATCGCCATCTTCTCGCGCGGCAGGTTCTCGCCGTCCCACGGCAGCACCGGCGCGTCCGGATGCCAGGGATCGGCGGTCAGGTTCACCCGCGGGTCGTAGACCTGCTCGCCCAGTTTGTTGCCGCCGCCCTTCCTGGACAGGAAGCTGCGGCCCTCGTCGGCCTGGCGCGCGTCGAAGAAATTCATCATGAAGGAGATCAGGCCCGCGGCCGCGGCCGGTTCCAGGATCACGGTGTACTTGCCCGGCTCCAGCGCCTTGGCCTCGGCCGATTCGCTGGCCTTGCGCATGGCGGTGCGGATGTCGCTGTCGGCCTTGAACGCATTGGCGTCCTTCAGGTTGCGGCCGACCCAGCCCGAACCGCGCCCGTCCTCGGTGCGCACGGTGCAGGTGTAGTCGAAGCTGGTGGCGCGCTGGTAGCCGAAATTGCCCTTGCTGTTGGCGAAGGCAACGAAGCTCTGGCCGTCCTCCAGGAAGCCGGCGGCGATCAGTTTCTCCGCCTTGCAGGGATCGATGGACGCCTTGGCCACCTCGGCGCGGAATTCCGGCGTGATGGCGGCGGTGGATTCGCTGAAGGTGGGGCTGGCCTTGTAGGCCTGCTTGTCGATGGCCGGCATGAACTCCGGATTCTCCGGCGCCAGCCGCGCCAGATCCTCGGCACGGCGGACCACGCGTTCCAGCGCGGCGTCGTTGAACTCGTTGATGGTGGCCACGCCCACGCGCTTGCCGAACGCCACCTGCACCGCCAGATCGGCGTTGCTGACGATTCCGCTGGTGGACACGTCGTTGAGCGCGAAGCGGATGTTGCCGCTGATGCTGCCGCTCAGGCTGGCCGTGCACTCGTCGGCCTTGGACAGCGCAATGACCTTGTCCAGGATGGCCTTGGCCTGCGCTTCGGTAAGGATGCTCATGTTCTGGGATTCTCTCGTAGGGCGGAGCGCGCTCCGCTGCCTTTCGCTGTCGGGGACCTCGGGGTTCGGCGGAGCCGGGCAAACCCGGCTCCACGCCTCAACCCAGGCTGCGGGCGGTATTGATCACGTTGATGCCGTTGAAACGCGCGGTGGAGGAACCGTGCGAGACCGCCGACACCTGTCCGGGCTGGCCCTTGCCGTCGAAGAACGAACCGCCCAGGCGGTAATCGCTTTCGTCGCACACCGCCGCGCAGGCGTTCCAGAATTCCGGCGTGCGGATCTGGTAGGCCACGTCCTCGATCTGCTGGGTGATCTTGCCGTTCTTGATTTCGTAGAACAGCTGGCCGCCGAACTGCGCGTTGTAGCGCTGCTGATCGATGGAGAACGAGCCGTCGCCGATGATGTAGATGCCGTTCTCGACGTCCTTGATCATGTCCGCCACGCTCAGCTTCTGCTTGCCCGGCTGCAGCGAGACGTTGGCCATGCGCTGGAACTGCACGCTGGACCAGGAGTCGGCATAGCAGCAGCCATCGGATTCGGTCTTGCCCAGGATATGCGCCTGATCGCGGATGGTCTGGTAATCGACCAGCTTGCCGTCGGTGATCAGGTTCCAGCGCTTGGTCTTCACGCCTTCGTCGTCGTAACCCACCGCGCCCAGGCTGCCGTTCTGCACCTTGTCGGCAAAGATGGTCACCTTGTCGCTGCCGTACTGGAACGCCGCCTCGCGCTTGTCCAGGGTGGCGAAGCTGGTGCCGGCGTAGTTGGCCTCATAGCCCAGCACCCGATCCAGTTCCAGCGGATGGCCGACCGATTCGTGGATGGTCAGCCAGGTATGCGAGGGATCCAGCACCAGATCGTACTTGCCCGGCTTCACCGACGGCGCCTTGAGCTTGGCGCGCGCCTGCTTGGCCGCGGCGATGGCATCTTCCTTCATGTCGTAGGACAGGCCGTAGTTGACCACGCCATTGGGCGAGGTCACCTTGCCGGAGGCGTCGCCGTCCAGGTATTCGAAACCCATGCCCATCGGCGCGGACAGACCGTCGCGGGTACGGAACTTGCCGCTGGCCTTGTCGATGGCGGTGACCGTCATCGGCACCCAGATGCGATGGATGTCCTGATCGATGTACGAACCGTCGGTGCTGGCGAAGTACTTCTGTTCGTTGACCAGGAACAGCATCGAGTTGACGAAGTCCGCGCCGGCGTTGATCGCCGCCGCATTGACGCCCAGCAGCAGATCCGCCTTGTCCTTGATCGGCACCGCCATCGCGTTCTTGCGGATGGGCGTCTTCCACGCCACCTCACCCACGCCCGGCGTGGCCGCCAGTTGCACCGGCTTGCCCTGCACCTTGCTGTTGGCCTTGGCGATCGCGGCGGCCTGTTGCGCGGCCTTCGCCACGCCCTGGGCGGTCAGCTCGTGGGTGGCGGCGAAGCCCCAGGCGCCGTTGGCGATCACGCGGATGCCGACACCGGTGGATTCGGTGTTGACCACGTTCTGCACCTTGTCCTCGCGGGTGATCACGAACTGGCGCAGGTAGCGGCCGATGCGCACGTCGCAATAGCTGGCACCCGCCTCCCTGGCCGCGGTCATGGCGGTGTCGGCCAGACGCTTCTTCAGGCCGACATCGAGGGAGGTCTGCAATTCCTCGGCGGCGATGGCCTTGCCGAAGTAGGCCGGCAGCATCAGGCCGCCGAGGCTGAGGCCGCTGTAGGCCAGGAAGTCACGTCTGCGCAAGGCTTGCTCTCCAGCGATGAGCCCCGCAGCGCAGGGCCGGAACGGAACGGAATGAAGCGGGACGAAGCGGAATTGCGATGAGGGGGTGCGTGCCGGATTCTTGCCGGTGGCTGAATGGTCCGTCAAATGACTTTCGGCATAGAAGCGATGCCTTCCGGTCCCATTCCCTCGACCGTCGCCTCGACATGCCTCCGGTTTCGCATCGCAGCATCCGCCAGCGTCCCTGGATGCGGATGGCAGGCGTGGTTCATCGCATCCGCGCGGATGCGGACGACGCCACAGGCGATGCGAAAGCGATTCCGCTTCCCGGTTTCGTTTGCACGTGCGCCACGCCCGTCCCTGCAGGCGGACGGCGCGGTCATGCGGGCAAGGCTCAGTCGAGCAGATCGCGGACGCGGTACTGACCGGGTGCGCGGCCGGCCAGACGTCCGGCCACATGCAGGGCGCCCCGCGCGAAGATGTCGCGGTTGGTGGCCCGGTGGACCAGTTCGATGCGTTCGCCCAGGCCTGTGAACTGCACCAGATGCTCGCCGACGATGTCGCCGGCACGCAGGCTGGCGTAATGCACCGGCGCGCCGGCCGAACCGGCGGCCTCGCCCAGTGTCAGTGCGGTGCCCGAGGGCGCATCCTTCTTGTGGACGTGGTGGGACTCGACCACGTCGCAATCCCAGCCGCCCAGCGCGGCGGCGGCGCGCTCGACCAGTTCGGTCAGCACCGCCACGCCCAGGCTGAAGTTGGAGGCCCACACCAGCGGAATGCGGCCGGCCGCCTGCGCCAGCGCTTCCCGCTGCGCCTCGTCCAGACCGGTGGTGCCCGACACCAGCGCCGCGCCGCGCTGCACGCACAGCGCCAGCACCGGGTCGAAGCCCTCCGGCAGGCTGAAATCGATGGCCACGTCGAACGCCGGCACGCCGCCCAGCTCACTGGCGGCGAAATACGGCACGCCCTCCACCACCCGCTGCGCGGGCGATTTGCGCATCACCGCCGCGACGACCTGCCACGGCTGCGGTTGTTCGGCGGCCAGGCGCAACAGGGCCTGGCCCATGCGCCCGGAAGCGCCGTGGATGAGGATGCGGGTGGGCGTGGTTTCCATGCCCGGCATGGTAGCCGAGCCAGCCCCGTGGGCGAAGATGGCGGCCTGCTTTCCCTTGTGGGAGCGACGTGAGTCGCGAACGGGCCGCCGGGATTTCCCGGCTACGCGACTCACGTCGCTCCCGCATGACATCCCGCGGGGATGCTTCAGGCCACGGCGGCGGCGATTTCCTCGCGTACCAGGGCGCCCAGCCGCGCCATGCCGTGCTCGATCTTCTCGGCCGACACGGTCACGAACGACAGCCGCAGGGTGTTCGGTTGCGGATCGACCGCGAAGAACGGCGCACCCGGCACGAACGCGACGTTATCTTCGATCGCCCGTGCCAGCAGCGCGCCGGCATCGATGCCTTCCGGCAGCGTGACCCAGATGAACATGCCGCCGGCCGGGCGGTTCCATTTCGCCTCGGCCGGGAAATGGCGCTGCAAGGCGGACAGCATCAGTTCGCACTGATCGCCGTAGAGCTTGCGGATCTCGGGAATGTGCCGATCCAGGAACCCGCCCTGCACCGCCTCGAACACGATCCGCTGCGAGAACGAGGGCGTATGCAGATCCGCCGCCTGCTTGGCCTGCACCAGCTTGGCGTGCAGCGGTTCGGGCGCGATCAGATAGCCCAGCCGCAGGCCGGGCGCCAGCACCTTGGAGAACGAACCCATGTAGACCACGTTGTCCGGATCCATCGACAGCAGGCTGGGCAACTGTTCGCCGTGGTAGCTCAGCTCACCGTATGGATCATCCTCGACCACCAGCACACCGGCGGCGCGGGCCCGCGCGATCAGCGCGCGCCGGCGCTCCAGCGGCAGGCGCCGGCCGGTCGGGTTCTGGAAATTCGGCAGGCAGTACATGAAGCGACCGCCGCGCAGTTGCGCCTCGTCCAGCGCATCCACCACGATGCCCTCGTCGTCGCTGCGCATCGACGAGAACGCCGGCTGGAACAGCGAGAACGCCTGCAGCGCGCCGAGATAGCTGGGTGTTTCCACCAGCACCTTGCTGCCCTCGTCGATCAGCACCTTGCCTAGCAGATCCAGGCCCTGCTGGGATCCGGTGGTGACCAGCACCTGGCCGGGCCGGACGGTGATGCCATCGCGGCTGTGGCGCGCGGCGATCCATTCGCGCAGCGGAGTGAAGCCTTCGGTCGGCCCATACTGCAACGCGGCCTGCGGCGCCTCGGCGAACACCTTGTCGGTGGCCTCCTGCATGCGCGCGATCGGAAACGTGGCCGGCGACGGCAATCCGCCCGCGAAGGAAATGACTTCCGGACGTTCGGTGACCTTGAGGATTTCGCGGATCGCCGAACTGGTCAGCGCCTGCGCACGGCGGGACAGGGTGAAATGGCTGTTCATCGGCGCAGTGTAACGGGGATATCGGCGCGTGCCGTTTCGCACTGCGCCAATACGCCGCCGTACCGCGTCAGCGGCCGGCGGCCAGTACCCGGCCGATGCCGCTGGCGTCGATTTCCGCCGCCGCGCGGCGCAGGCCGTCCGCGTCCACGTCCGCATCGAAGCCGATGCGGAAATGCACCTCGCCTTCCGGGGTGCGCGAGGAATGAATCGACGACAGGCTGACGCCGTGCCGTTCGAACACGTGCAACAGCGCACGCAGCGAACCGGGACGATCCTCCGGCAGATGCACGCTCATCGCCTGCGCGCCGGCCAGATCGGCCAGCAGGTAGCCCAAGCGCTCGTAGCTGTAGTTGCCGTCGGCCAGCACCTGCGTGCCCAACGCTTCGCGGTTGCCGGCGAGGAACTCCTCGCGGAAGGCCGCGCGCGCGGCGTCGCTGCCCTCGCCCACCAGCGCCGCCATCCGGCCGATCTGCGCATGCAGCGCGGTGAGGATTTCATGCGCATGCGGATTGCCGAACTGGATGTCCTCGTAGATCGCCGGATTCAGCGACAGGATGCGTGACAGGATCGCCGCGTCCATCTCGAAGGACGCCGAACGGAACGGCAGCACCTCCGCCAGTGCGCCGACCGCCGGGGCCTGCCCACGCAGCACGCCGGCCTGGGCCAGGTGGCTGGCATGCACCATCGCCTGCACCAGCGCCATGATGCGATCGTGCTGTTCGGGTCCGGCGTGGACGTACTCGCCCTCCAGCGCGCGCAGCAGTCCTTCCAGCCAGGGACGCCAGGCATCCAGCCGCGCCTCGCACACCACCGTCACCCGGCCCTTCAGGGTCGGCGCCTTGGGCGGCGCGGTCATCGGATGCAGGCCGACCACCTCGGCGCGCGAATGCAGCATCGCGGCGATCGGCGCGGCCTTGATCGACGTGATGTCCAGCCACAGCTTGCCGGCTTCCAAGCCGGCGGCCAGCTCCGTGTAGCGCCCGATGATCGCGGCGGCATGCCGGATCGGCGCGGAAAAGATCAGTACGTCCGCACGCCGCGCCAGTTCAATCTCCGGCAGCGAATCCGGATCCGCCGGATCGTGTCCGATCACCGCCAGCCCCATGCGGGTCTCGAAGAAATGGCGCAGCCAGCGCCCGTAGGCGCCGGCGCTGCCGACGATGCCGATCAGGGGTGGGGACACGAAAAAGGGCTCCATGAAGGAGCCCTCATTCTAGTCCAGGCCGACACGACGATTCAGGACGTCATGCGATCCCAGAAGCCTTTGACGCCGTCCAGGAAGGTCGCCGACTTGGGCGAATGCTTGCGCGCCTCCTCGCCGACGAAGGTCGCCTCGAACTTCTCCAGCAGCTCGCGCTGCTCGTTGGTCAGGTTGACCGGGGTTTCCACCACCACGCGGCAGTACAGATCGCCCTCGCTGCGGCTGCGCACCGACTTGACGCCCTTGCCGCGCAGGCGGAACAGCTTGCCGGTCTGGGTTTCGGCGGGAATGCGGATCTCCGCTTCGCCGTTGAGCGTGGGCACGCGCACGGTATCGCCCAGCGCCGCCTGCGAGATGCGGATTGGCACCTCGCAATGCAGATCGTCGCCGTCGCGCTGGAAAATATCGTGCTCGCGCACGCGCACTTCCACATACAGATCGCCCGGCGGCGTGCCCGGCGGTCCGGCCTCGCCCTCGCCGGTCAGGCGGATGCGATCACCGTTGTCCACGCCGGCCGGAATCTTGACCGACAGGACCTTCTCTTCCTCCACGCGACCGGCGCCATGGCAGGTCTTGCAGGGATTCTTGATGGTCTGGCCACGACCGCCGCAGGCCGGACAGGTCTGCTGCATGGCGAAGATGCCGCGCTGCATGCGCACGTTGCCGCGACCGCCGCAGGTGGCGCAGGTCTCGACCTGGCCATCTTCCGAACCCGAGCCATGGCATGGTTCGCAGGCCACCAGGGTGGGAATCTCGATGCGCTTCTCGATGCCGGCCACGGCCTCCTCGAGATCCAGCTCCATCACATAGCCGATGTCGGCGCCGCGACGGGCGGCGCGCGCGCCGCCGCCACCAAAGATGTTGCCGAAGATGTCGCCGAAGATGTCGCCCATGTCCGGCCCACCGGCGCCACCACCGCCCATGCCGTGCTCGAAGGCGGCATGGCCGTGGGCATCGTAGGCACGGCGCTTGGCACCGTCCGACAACACTTCGTAAGCCTCCTTGCATTCCTTGAACGACGCCTCGGCGGCCTTGTCGCCGGGATTGCGATCCGGATGGAACTTCATCGCGCAACGGCGATAAGCCTTCTTCAGCTCATCATCGCTGGCGGTGCGGGCCACGCCCAGGACTTCGTAGTAATCGCGTTTCATTGGGCGTGAATCGGGAATGGGGAATCGGGAATCGTCATGCAGGAGATCTCGCCGTCGGATATGAGAACGGGGAACCGGGTATCACGGAAGCGCGGCTGGAGCCGCTTTTCCGATTCCCGATTCCCCATTCACCATTCCCGTTACTTCTTGTCGTCCTTGACCTCGGTGAACTCGGCGTCGACCACGTCGTCGCCGGCGGGCTGCGCGCCCGGGGCGGCGCCGGCGTCGGCACCCGGCTGCTGGCCGGCGGCGGCGGCCGCGTACAGCGACTGGCCAGCCTCCTCCAGCGCCTTGGACTTGGCTTCGATCTGGGCCTTGTCGTCGCTCTTCATCGCCGTTTCCAGTTCGGCGATGGCGCCCTCGACCCGGCCGATCACGTCGCCCGGCACCTTGCTGCCATGCTCGGTGATGGCGGTACGGGTGGCGTGCAGCAGGCCGTCGGCGTGGTTGCGCGCCTGCACCAGCTCATGGAACTTCTTGTCCTCGTCGCGGTGCGCCTCGGCGTCGGCGACCATGCGCTGGATCTCTTCCTCGGACAGGCCCGAACCGGCCTTGATCTCGACCTTCTGTTCCTTGTTGGTCTTCTTGTCCTTGGCCGAGACGTGCAGGATGCCGTTGGCGTCGATGTCGAACGACACCTCGATCTGCGGCAGGCCGCGCGGCGACGGATCGATGCCGGCCAGGTCGAAGCGGGCCAGCGACTTGTTGAAGCGTGCCTGCTCGCGCTCGCCCTGCAGCACGTGCACGGTCACCGCGGACTGGTTGTCCTCGGCCGTGGAGAAGGTCTGCGAGGCCTTGGTCGGGATGGTGGTGTTCTTCTCGATGATCTTGGTGAACACGCCGCCCAGGGTCTCGATGCCCAGGCTCAGCGGGGTCACGTCCAGCAGCAGCACGTCCTTGACGTCGCCGGCCAGCACGCCGCCCTGGATCGCGGCGCCCAGCGCCACGGCCTCGTCGGGGTTGACGTCCTTGCGCGGTTCCTTGCCGAAGAACTCGGCCACCGCCTGCTGCACCTTCGGCATGCGGGTCTGGCCGCCGACCAGGATCACCTCGCTGATCTCGCTGGCGCGCAGGCCGGCATCGTTCAGCGCGATGCGGCACGGCTCGATGCTCTTCTTGATCAGGTCTTCCACCAGCGCTTCCAGCTTGGCGCGGGTCAGCTTGATGTTCAGGTGCTTCGGACCGGATGCGTCCGCCGTGATGTACGGCAGGTTGACTTCGGTCTGCTGCGAGCTGGACAGCTCGATCTTGGCGCGCTCGGCGGCGTCCTTCAGGCGCTGCAGGGCCAGCGGATCCTTGCGCAGGTCGATGCCCTGGTCCTTCTGGAACTCTTCCACCAGATAGTCGATGACGCGCTTGTCGAAGTCTTCGCCGCCCAGGAAGGTGTCGCCGTTGGTGGCCAGCACCTCGAACTGCTTCTCGCCGTCGACGTTGGCGATCTCGATGATCGACACGTCGAAGGTGCCGCCGCCCAGGTCGTACACGGCGATCTTGCGATCGGTGCCGTCGGCCTTGTCCAGGCCATAGGCCAGCGCGGCCGCGGTCGGCTCGTTGATGATGCGCTTGACGTCCAGCCCGGCGATCTTGCCGGCGTCCTTGGTCGCCTGGCGCTGGCTGTCGTTGAAGTACGCCGGCACGGTGATGACCGCCTCGGTGACCGTCTCGCCCAGGAAGGCTTCGGCGGTCTTTTTCATCTTCTCCAGGATGCGCGCGGAGATTTCCTGCGCGGACAGCTTCTTGCCGTCGGCGGTCGCCACCCAGGCGTCGCCGTTGTCATGCTGGACGATGGAGTACGGCACCAGGCCGATGTCCTTCTGCACTTCGGCGTCGGTGAACTTGCGGCCGATCAGGCGCTTCACCGCGAAGAAGGTGTTCTTGGGGTTGGTGACGGCCTGGCGCTTGGCCGAGGCGCCCACCAGGACTTCGCCGTCCTTGGTGTAGGCGACGATGGAGGGGGTGGTACGGTCGCCTTCGGAATTCTCGATGACGCGTGCCTTGCCGCCTTCCATGATCGCCACGCACGAATTGGTCGTGCCCAGATCGATGCCGATGATCTTGCCCATTGTCGGGTTCGCTCCCTAAAAAGTGTCTGTCTTGGTCCGGCGCTGCGCCGGGGATGGTCTGGATGTGGGGTCCGGCCGGCGCGGTTCAAGCGCCGGCGGCCCGCGCGTTCACTCCTGCCTGGCCACCACCACCAGCGCGGGGCGCAGCAGGCGATCGTTGAGCAGGTAGCCCTTCTGGAACACCTGCACCACGCTGCCGGGGGCGGCATCGGGGGCGTCGGCCTGGCTGATGGCCTGGTGGTGTTCGGGGTTGAACGGCGCACCGACCGGATCAAGCACGGTCAGGCCGTTGTCGCCGGCCACTTTCAGCAGCTGCCGGTAGGTCAGTTCCAACCCCTCGCGCAGCGGATTGGCCTCGCCGCCGGCCGCGGCCAGCCCGGCGTCCAGGCTGTCGAAGACCGGCAGCAGATCGCCCAGCAGGCGTTCATTGGCGAACTTGCGCGCCATCTCGATGTCGCGCGCCACCCGCTTGCGCTGGTTCTCCAGGTCGGCCCGCTCCAGCAGCGAGGCGGCCCGCAGCTGGTCCAGCTCGTTGCGGAGCGTCTCCAGTTCGGCGATCAGGGGATTGTCGGCTTCTTGATGTTCGGGCGTCTGGCCCAGTTCGGAATCGTGTTCGTTTTGGCTCATCTCGGGTCCCGTCGCGGCGGTTCCTGCCGCATGACAGGCCACTTATTGGGACGGGCTGTCGGGATTCAAGGCTGCCCCCAGCGCATCGGCCGCCGCCTGGACCACCGGGATCACCCGGTCGTAGGCCATCCGGGTCGGGCCGATCACCCCCAGCACGCCCAGCACCTGCCCGCCGGCCATGTACGGGGCGGTGACCACCGAAACGCTGTCGTGGCGGGCCAGGCCGGTGTCCTCGCCGATGAAGATGCGCACGCCCGGCGCGCGCAGGGTGCGCTCCAGCAGTTGCAGGATTTCGCGCTTGCGGGCGAAGGTCTCGAACAGGTCGCGCAGGCGTTCCAGATCGGACAAGTCCTGCACACTCATCAGCCGGGTCTGCCCGGCCAGCACCACGTCGTCGCGGGGGGGTGCCAGCGCCTGCTCGGCCAGATCCACCGCCTGCGCCAGCAGCCCTTCCATCTCGCTGCGGGCGTCGCGCAGCTCGCGCAGGAGGGTCGCGCGGATGTCGGCCAGCGGACGACCGGCGAAATGGGTGTTCAGGTAATTGGCGATTCGCTCCAGCTCCGAGCGGTCGTAGACCCGGCGCGGCTCGATGACCCGGTTCTGCACGTCGTTGTCGGCGAACACCAGGATCGCCATCACCCGGCGCCCGTCCAGCGGCACGAAGTCGATGTAGCGGAAGGCGAATTGCTCGCGCCGGGGCGCGCTCACCACCCCGACGAAGTGGGTCATCGCCGACAGCAGCTCGGAAGCGTTGCCCAGCAGCGCCTGGGTGCCCGCCCCCGCCGGCAGTTCGGCGCGCAGGCGGGTGATTTCGCCCTCGCCCAGCGACTTCACCTGGACCAGGCTGTCCACGAACACACGGTAGCCCTGGGCGGTGGGAATCCGACCGGCGGAGGTGTGCGGTGAGCTCAGCAGGCCCACTTCCTCCAGCTCGGCCAGGATGTTGCGGATGGTGGCCGGGCTCACGTCCAGCCCGGCCGAACGCGCCAGGGTCTGGGAACCGACCGGTTCGCCGTCGCGGATGTAACGGGAGATCAGCGCCCGCAGCAATTGGCGGGCGCGGGGATCCAGCGGAGCGTCGGCGGAGGCGGACATCATCGGCGAATAGATAGCCGCATCGCCCGGCCACCGCAAGCATTGAAGTGACTTCCGGCCTCTTGGCGACGGCCGGCCGGTGCGCGTCAATGGCGTTCCCGCTCCGACCGATCCCACCGCCATGGCCTACCTGCTGTTCAAGTTGCTGCACATCGTCGCCGTGGTGCTGTTCCTGGGCAACGTCACCACCGGCGTGTTCTGGGTGCGCCACGCCGCCCGCCACCGCTCCCCGCCGGATCTGGCCGAGGCGATGGCGGGGGTCATCCGCAGCGACCGGGTGTTCACCGTGCCGGCGGTGCTGGTGATCATCGCCAGCGGCGGCCTGGCCGCCTGGCTGGGCGGCTGGCCACTGCTGCGCACCGGCTGGCTTGGCCTGGGCATCGGCCTGTTCGTGCTGTCCGGACTGGTGTTCGCCGTGCTGGCGCCGCTGCAGCACCGCCTGCAGGTGCTGGCGGCGCGCGCCGATGCCCGCTGGGAGGACTGCCTGCCGCTGCTGCGCCGCTGGAACCGCATCGGCCTCGCCAGCCTGTTGCCGGCCTGGCTGGCGTTGGCGGCAATGGTGCTGAAGCAGCCCGCGTAGTCCGTCTCGGTTCCTGCGACGGCGCCCCCCGATGCTGGCGCCGCGCGCCATGCGTGTCATGGCTGGCCCTTACAATACGAACATGCTCAGACACCTCGCGATCAAGGATTTCGCCGTCGTCCGCGCCACCGAACTGGAGTTCGGCCCCGGCATGACCGTCATTTCCGGTGAAACCGGCGCCGGCAAGTCGCTGCTGGTGGATGCCCTGGGTTTCCTGTCCGGCCTGCGCGCCGACAGCGGCGTGGTCCGCCACGGCGCCGAACGCGCCGAACTGTCGGCCGAATTCGCCATCGAGGCCAATGCGCCGGCGCTGGCGTGGCTGCGCGAGCAGGAACTGGACGACGAACTGGCCTGCCAGCTGCGCCGGGTGATCCGCGCCGACGGCGGTTCGCGCGCCTGGATCAACGGCCGCAGTGTGACCCTCGGGCAGTTGTCGGATCTGGCCGGGCGGCTGGTGGAAATCCACGGCCAGCACGAACACCAGGCGCTGATGGACAAGGCCAGCCAGCGCGAACTGCTGGACGGCCATGCCCGCAACGCGGCCGAACGGCAGGCGGTGGCGACCGCCGCCGCGCGCTGGTCCGAACTGCTGCAGGAGCGCGAGCACCTGTCCCGCCAGGGCGACGTGTCCGATCGCATCAACTACCTGGAACACCAGCTCGGCGAACTGGCGCGCGAGGATCTGGCCCCGGCCAGCATCGAGAACCTGCTCGCCGGACACCGCCGCCACGCGCACGCCGCCGGTCTCATCCAGGCCTGCGAGGCGGCGCTGGCGCGACTGGGCGACGATGAATCCCCTTCCCTGTCCCGGCAGTTGCAGCAGACCCGCAGCGAACTGGCGCGATTGGTGCAGCACGAGCCGCGACTGGCCGAGATCGACGGCATGTTGGAGAGCGCGCACATCCAGATCGACGAAGCGCTCGGCCTGCTCGGCCAGGTCCGCGACGATCTGGACGCGGATCCGGAACAGTTCGAGGAATTGGAACGCCGGCTCGGCCGTATCCACGATCTGGCCCGCAAGCACCGCACCACGCCGGACGAACTGGCGCGTGTGCGCGACGCCATCGCGGCCGAACTGGACAGCCTGCGCGGCGCCGGCGAACGCCTGCTCAGCCTCAACAAGGACATCGAGGAAGCCCGCGAAAGCTGGAAATCGGCCGCCGCCCGGCTCACCCGCAGCCGCCAGCGCGCCGCCCGCGAACTCGGCAAGACCACCACCGCGCTGATCGCCGAACTCGGCATGGGCGGTGGCCGCTTCGAAATCGCGCTGGAACCCAACGAAGGCGATCGGCCCGATCCGGCCGGCGCCGAGCGGGTCGAGTTCCTGGTCGGCGCCAATGCCGGCCAACCGCCGCGCCCGCTGCGCAAGGTCGCCTCCGGTGGTGAACTGTCGCGTGTCTCGCTGGCGATCGAGGTCGCCGCGCTGGGCGTGGACGCGGTGCCGACCATGGTGTTCGACGAAGTGGACTCCGGCATCGGCGGCGCGGTCGCCGACATCGTCGGCAAGAAACTGCGCGCGCTCGGCGCCCAGCGGCAGGTGCTGTGTGTGACCCACCTGCCGCAGGTCGCCGCACAGGGCCACGCCCATTACCGGGTCAGCAAGGCCCCGGTGGACGGCATGACCCAGAGCGCGGTCGAGATGCTCGGCGCGCGCCAGCGCGAGGAAGAGCTGGCGCGCATGCTGGGCGGCGTCGAAGTCAGCAAGGAAGCCCACGCCGCGGCCAAGCGGTTGCTGGCCGACGTCGCGGGCTGAGTAGTCCGGTCGCGCACTTTTTCGCGCCCCGGCTTCGGCCGGGGCAAGCCTTGGACGGAGGGAAGAAGCTCGCGGCCGGGAGGCCGCTCCTGCCGTGGTCAGGACGTTGTGGGTTCAGCGCTTCTTGCGCACGTACAGGACCAGCGAGTGCTCTTCCAGCAGGTAACCGTGCTTGGCGGCGATTTCGCGCTGCAGCTTCTCGATTTCCGGACTTTCGAACTCGATGATCTTGCCGGTGTCCACATCCACCATGTGGTCGTGGTGGCCGCCGCGATCCAGTTCGTAGACGGCCTGGCCGCCCTCGAAGTTGTGCTTCAGCACCAGGCCGGCGGCCTCGAACTGGGTCAGCACGCGATAGACCGTGGCCAGGCCGATCTCGTCGCCGTGTTCCAGCAACTGGCGATAGATGTCTTCGGCGCTCAGGTGGTGCTGCGAGGTTTTCTGCTCCAGCAGCTCCAGGATGCGCATCCGCGGGTGGGTGACCTTGAGGCCAACCTTGCGAAGTTCTTGGGATTCCATATCGGCGTCTCCGTTCATAACCGGTTTAGCGCCGGCTGCCTGAAGCTGGGTTGCGGCGGTCGCCGGAAGTGTATCATCGGCATGTTTTCCACCTGTAGCCGTCCCATGCGCAAACTCCTGCTGGTCGCCGCCCTCGCCTCCCTGACTGCCGGCTGCGGCATCCTCTACAAGCAGCCGATCTATCAGGGCAACCTGCTGGACAAGGCCGCGGTGGATCAACTGCAGGTGGGCCAGAGCAAGCAGCAGGTGCAGGCGCTGATCGGCAGCCCGTCCATCGCCGATCCCTTCCACTCCCAACGCTGGGACTACGCGGCCAGCGAGCGCACCAACCGCCGCGGCACCACCGAGGTCAAGACGCTGACCCTGCATTTCCAGGGCGACGCGCTGGCCAGCTGGGAAGGCGAATACTTCCCCGAAAACGACCTGCAGCTGGCTTCGGACGTGCGCAAGTTCGGTCCGAACCTGGCCAAGGACAAGAAGAAGGGCGGTCGCGGCGGCCGCTGAGGCGGTCCGGCGCTAGTCCTTGTGGGCGCGGCGTCGCCGCGCTTCCTTGGGGTCCACCGTCAGGGGCCTCAGCAGTTCCACCCGATCCCCTTCGCGCAGGACCGTCTCGGCCCGCGCCACCGCGCCGTGGACGGCATAGCCGCTGATGTCCGGGTCGTCGGCGAATCCGGCCAGGCGCACCGCGTCTGCCAGCCGCGCACCGTCCGGCAATTCCAGCGTCACCGTGTCGAAACGGTGCGGCCAGGCGCGGATGACCTCGACCTTCATTCGCCGCGGTCGGCCACGCGCACGAAATCGTCCACCATGCGATCGGCCAGCCCCTGGAAACCCAGGGTCAGCGCCGGCAGCAGCAGGCGGCTGGACGGCTCGAATTCCAGGGTCAGGCTGACCTTGCAGGCGCTTTCGTCCAGCGCGTGGAATTCCCATTGTCCATGCAGCTTGCGGAAAGGCCCGTCGACCAGCTTCATGTCGATGCGATGCGGGCGGTCCAGGGTGTTCTCGGTGGTGAACCAGGTGCTCAGCGAACCCAACCCCAGATCCAGCCGGGCCACCAGCCGCTGCTCGCCGGTTTCGATGATTTCGGCGCCGCGGCACCAGTCGAAGCGGCGGGGATAGGCGGGAATATCGTTGACCAGGTCGAACATGCGGCTGGCGGCGTGTTCGACCAGGGCGCTGCGGCGGATGGTTTGCATTTGACTCGCTTGTGGTTCCGCCTTCGGCGACAATAAACGGATGGGCAAGAAACCGGACAAGAATAAAGCAACTGGCACCATCGCGTTGAACAAGCGCGCCCGCCACGAATACCACCTGGAGGAACGCCTCGAGGCGGGACTGGCGTTGCAGGGCTGGGAGCTCAAGGCCATCCGCGCCGGCCGGGCCAACATCACCGAGGCCTACGCGACCATCCGCAACGGCGAGATCTTCCTGTTCGGCTCGCAGATCACCCCGCTCATCCAGGCCTCCACCCACGTGGTCGCCGACGACCGCCGGACCCGAAAGATGCTGCTGCACCGGAACGAAATCGACCGTCTGATCGGCAAGGTCGAGCGCGACGGCTACACCCTGGTGCCCACCTCGCTCTACTGGAAGGGCAACAAGGTCAAGGCCGAAATCGCCCTGGCCAAGGGCAAGCAGACCCACGACAAGCGCGCCGCCAGCAAGGAACGCGACTGGGCCCGGGAAAAGTCGCGCGTCATGCGCCAGCACAACCGCGACGCCTGATTTCCCGGTTTTCCCGCAGGAGCGACGTAAGTCGCGACCGCACGAACAGAACCGCCGAGGACAACGCTCACGAACGGATCACGCCCGAGCCAGGACATCCCGGCCCGGAATCCCGGTCGCGACTCACGTCGCTCCTACAGAGGCTGCACGACGCCCTCACCCCGCTAACCGCCGGTTGACCGCTCCGCCCCCGCGACCTTGTAAGCCCTCGCCCCCGCCCCTACACTGTCGCGGTCAGGAAACATTCTGGCTCCCGGGGGTGCACTGGCTTCGACGGGGGTTGCGAAGTTGCCTGGTGCATGCCGAGGGGGCAGCTTTCCTCGTTAATCCAGCGGCAAAACTCTAGTTGCCAACGACGACAACTACGCTCTCGCCGCTTAAGGCGTAAGCCCCGAAACTGCTTGTGTCCGTGCTCGCAGCGTAGGGTCATTATCACGGAATCGCCGGGGGCCGCTGCCTGTCAACTCCCGGTCAACCTCTAACAGGCTGGTCCTGCGGTGCGCTTTGCCCACCGTGCTGCCGCAGGACGAGACTTAACGGCGGGATAAGCATGTAGTACCGGGGATGGAGTGCCTTCGGACGGCGGTTCAATTCCGCCCACCTCCACCATTCAATGGTCTGCTGTTGACCGCAGACGCTCGCGAAAGGCCGGAATCCTCCCTCGAGGTTCCGGCCTTTTTCGTTTTTCCATCCACCGGTTCTTCATCCACCGGTGCGTGAGCAGCGAACGTCTGGGCCGGAGCGCCAAACATGCGCCCGGCATTTGGCAGCCATTGCAGGTGCGGACGACGAATCCAGCTTAGCGGAACCTTCCGCGGCGACTACCATCAACGGCCGGTTCGGCTCCCCTTCGGCGATTCGTCATGCGTCCAAAGACTATCGCGGACTATCGCGTCTCGCTGATGGATTTGACCTTGCCATCGATGATGATGAACGTGATGGTCTTGCCGTCACGGTAGTACTCCCAACGTTCCCCGGTGACGGCGCCGAATTTATTCTGGATCTGCTCGACGCGATCGGGTTTTCCCGCTACCTGGACGACCTTGCCGGCGCTGTCGCCGTCGGTAAGCACGCGGTTGCCGAAGCTGATGGTGTCCGCCAGGGAAGGAAGGGCGAACAGGGCGAGTGCAGCGAACAATCCGAAACGACGCATGATGGGCTCCTTGTCGAAGAGTGCGGGATGCAGGCTTGCCGAGGCAGGCGACGGCAATGTGCCTGCCCTACGCCACCGTTGTCCAGCCTCCCGGCGAGGCAGCAATCAGGTCGAGGGGCGTCACCGGAACCTCCATCACATGCCCGTTTTCCGGGCGCTTGTGGGTACATCCACGACCCGATTACCGGTTCTTTCCGTGGGCTCCCCGCACCCGCTGGCGCGCGTCCTTCGCCTTCTGCGCCATCGCTTCGTAGTGCGCGCGCAGGCGCTCCAGTTCCGATTCCTCCAGTTCCTCCAGATCCAGCAGTTCGTTGTTCGCGCGCGAGGTCACGTGGATGAGTTCATCCAGTTTTATCTGCATCGCCTGGGTATCGCGGTTCTGGGTGTTCTGGATCAGGAACACCATCAGGAAGGTGATGATGGTGGTGCCGGTATTGATCACCAGTTGCCAGGTATCGCTGAAGCCGAACATCGGTCCGCTGGCCGCCCATGCGACGACCACCGCCAGCGCCAGTCCGAAACATGCCGGGCGACCGGTGAATGTGGACGCCTGCTTGGCCAGGCGAGTGAACGCGGAAGGTTTGTTGTTCATGGCCAAATCCTGTTTGCCCGGTTGGAGCGGGACTGTGAACACTCCCGCATGTTGGCGTGGTGAAGGCGCCCATCGGGCCATGCCGCCGCCGGGAAGGACGGCGGACACCGCATTGCCGTGGTCGAGTCCGCGAACGTTCTCTCCACCCCGATTGCGGAACCCTGCGGCCAGTGCCAATCGGGCACTCCTCCGAGGCAAACCATGAAAATCAAGACCGCATTGCTCGTGCTCTTCGCGCTGCTGTCCTGCGCAGCGGCCACATCCTGCCGGAACACCGATCCCGCGCCAGCCGGGCACCATTCCGCCACTCCATGAGGAACACGACCAGCCCCGGCGTTCCGGGGCGGGCGCCTCGCCCGCTTCCGCGCGGACCGGGGAAACGGCGATCTTCCGCCGCCTGTCAGTTCACCAGGCCGCGGACTACGGACTCCGGGTCGTACACCAGTACCCCGTCATCGGTCGTCACCATGGACACCGACGCCGCCAGCCGGACCAGCGCCTCGCTGACCTGGTAGCCTTCGCTTGAAGCGGCGATGTGCCCGTGCGTGCGCGGATCCTCCGCCATCTGCTCGATCAACCTGCCGAACGCCAGGATGCGGTAGAGCAACGACAACTCCTCTTCCGGTTCCAGGCCGTGGCCGTCGATCTCGGCTATCACCGCCTTGATGCCGACGTGGATGGCCGACTCCCCTTCGGTCCATTCGTAGTCACTGGGCAGAGTGCCGGCCAGCGCGGCATGGAAGAGTTCCACGCCGAAGCCCAACAGATCCGGGCCGACCGGCAGGACGATATTTTCATCGTTTCGCGAAGTTTCCATGTGCGCCGGTCCCTGGGCATGGTGGCCCCTGCCCGCCTCGCCGGGCCTGTGCCCGAAGGATGTCGCCGGAACGATCCGGCGACGCTGCCAGACGCCGGATCCGCTTCCCGCGACCCGTTCATTGTGCGTCGCCAAGGATGAAAAGCGGGTCACATCGCAGGTGACCCGGTCGGGCCTCCTGCCAGGTCCCGACGGATGGCATGCACGCTTCCGTCCGTGTGTGGCCCACGCGGATACGTGTCGCCGGCCGTCCGATTTCACGTCTTCTTCCCGCTGCGGGATCAACCTTCATTGCCGGCCCCGGAGAAAAGCCGGAGGCCTGTTCGATCGCACCCAGGAACGCCATGACCATTCCGCAACCGCCTTCATTCTGGAAGCGCAACGGCCTTTCGCTGGTACTGGCGATGCTGTTCGCGGTGTTCCTGTTCGGCCAGATGGTGGCCGGCCTCGCGGCGTGGAACCAGGACCGCCTGGAAGCCCATCTGCCGCCGGAGACATGGCCGCTCTATCTGTCCAGCGGCCATTTCCTGTCGGCGACCTTCGAGAACTGGGAAAGCGAATTCCTGCAGATGGGCATGTATGTCCTGCTCACTGTCTGGCTGCGCCAACGCGGTTCCGCCGAATCGCGACCGCTGGACCCCGGCGAGGAGGAGGAACGCATAGAGCCTGGCCCGACACCCGCTCCGGTCGCGGCCGGCGGTATCTGGCGCCGGCTGTACGCGCATTCGCTTTCCATCGCGTTCTTGGTGCTGTTCGCCCTTTCATTCGTGCTGCACGCCTGCGGCAGTTGGCAGCACGAGAACGACGAACGCCGGATGGCGGGCGAGCCGCTCATCTCGCTGGCGGAACACCTGGGTGGCGCACAGTTCTGGTTCGAGTCGTTCCAGAACTGGCAGAGCGAATTCCTCGCCGTGCTTTCGATCGTCGTGCTGTCGATTTTCCTGCGCCAGGACAAATCGCCCGAGTCCAAGCCGCTGGCCGCCCCGCACCGCCAGACCGGGACCTGAGCAGGCGTTCCCGCGCCCTCATGTCCTCGTGCGCGCGTTGGGAACGCCGCGGGAATGACTACGGCGCGGGGTCCGCCGGATGCGCCTGGCCGACGGTGGATGCTCCGCGGCCGGTATTGGCCGCGGCATCGTTTCCCGCCGGGGTGCCGACCCGCAGTTCGTTGCGGATCCCGCGCACGCCGCTGCATGCGTCGACGAGATCCTCGGCGTGATGCTTGAGCCAGCGCCGCTCGACCTGGCCGCCGAGGGTCACTTCACCATCGTGGACCTCGACCGTGATGTCACTTGCGTCGAGCATCGGATCGTCGGTCAGGCGTTCGTGGATGTCTTCGCCTATCCGCTCGTCCGAGCGTGTGTAGCCACGCGGGCCGCGGCCACGGAAGCTGCGCGGCTCCGGTTGCCCGGCGCGCCGGTCTTCATAGTGATAGCCACCCGGATAGGGTTCCAGTTGCGCGTCTTCCCAATCCAGGCCACCCAGCGATCGCAACGGCGCATACCGGCCTTGCTCGCGCTGCGGAGGATTGGCGTTGTCGCTGAAACCAGAACGTTCGCGCCCCCCGTGGCGCTGGGAATAGCCGCCGGGGTCGTGGCCCTGGGTCTGCGACCAGGCATGGAAATCGCGCGGATCGGCGGGATCCTCGTGGCGCGGGTTGCCTGACAGTTCGCGTCGTGCGTCTTGCGGTTTCATGACGGACTCCGTTGGGTGGGTGGTGCCGGCAAGCGTGACCCGGCGGTATGCAAAAAACGCTAGGCCGGCCCGCGTGAGCAGAGGGTATGCATCGATGTGCCTCCCTTCAGTGATAGCCCTGCCCCGCGCGGACCTTGCCGCGGAATACCCGATACGACCATGCCGTATAGCCGAGGATGACCGGCAGCAACAGCACCACGCCCACCAGCAGGAAGCCCTGCGAACCGGTACCCGATGCGGCTTCCCACAAGGTCAGCCGGGGCGGGGCCAGGTAGGGCCACAGGCCAATCACCAGGCCGGCGAAGCCGAGCCCGAAGAAACTCAGGGTCAGCACGAACGGACGCGCATCCCGGCCGCGCGCGAACGCGCTGCGCCACAGCCAGGCCGCATTGAGCAGCGCCAGCGCGGGCACCGGCGACAGCCACCAGAAGTTGTCCTGTTCGAACCAGCGCGCCATCACCCGCGAGTCCAGGAACGGCAGCCAGGCGCTGACCAGCCCCATGAACGCCACCACCAGCGCGGCCAGCGGCCGGGTCAACAGGCGCGCCATCTGCTGGACCTCGCCCTCGGTCTTCATCACCAGCCAGGTACTGCCCAGCAACGCGTAGCCCGCGATCAAGGCGGCGCCGGTGAGCATGGAGAACGGGCTGAACCAGGCGGCCGGCCCGGCGGTGGGATCGGCGGCGCGTCCTTCCACCAGCGCGCCGAGGATCACGCCCTGCCAGAATGCGGCCCCCAGCGATCCCAGCAGGAATGCCGCGCCCCAGACCCGCCGCGAGCGCCGGGCCTTGAAGCGGAATTCGAATGCCACGCCACGGAACACCAGGGCGATCAGCATCAACAGCACCGGCAGGTACAGCGACGACAGCAGCAATGCATACGCCGGTGGGAATGCCGCCAGCAGGCTCGCCCCGCCCAGTACCAGCCAGGTCTCGTTGCCGTCCCAGATGGGCGCGGCGGTGTTCATCATCAGATCCAGCTGTGCCTCGTCCTCGGCGAACGGCGCCAGGATGCCCAGGCCGAGTACGAATCCATCCAGCAGCACGTACATGAGTACTGCGAAGCCGATGATGCCGAACCAGATCACCGGCAGGATCGTTTCGATGTTCACGGCTCCTCCAGCGGGGGATCCGCCGCCGACAACGGGCGTGCCGGCGTATGTTCGCCGCCCTCGGTCTGCGGCGGCGGTTCAAACGGCACTGGTCCGCGCCGGACCATCTTGACCAGGTAGGTCAGGCCGAAGCCGAACACGATCGCGTACGCCACCGCGTAGATGCCCAGCGACAGGGCCACGCTGGCCGCGCCCACGGGACTGACCGCCTCGGCGGTGCGAAGCCAGCCGTAGATGACATAGGGCTGCCGCCCCAACTCGGTGACGTGCCAGCCCGCCAGCATCGCCACGAAGCCCGAAGGCAGCATGAGAATCCAGGCGCGTTGCAGGCCGCGCGCCTGCGCGAGCCGGCCGCGGCGCCAGGCAATCAGCGATGCCAGCGCCAGCAACAGCATCAGGACGCCGATGCCGACCATCAGGCGGAATGCGAAGAACACCGGCACGACCGGTGGCCGTTCGTTCGCACCGACAGTCTTCAGTCCCGGCGTCTGCCCCTCCCAGCTGTGGGTCAGCACCAGGCTGCCGGCGCGCGGCAAGGCGATTTCCATGCGGTTGCGCTCGGCCGCCTCGTCCGGCCACGCGAACAGCACCAGCGGCTGTCCCTCGCCCGGCACGGCCTGCCAGTGGCCCTCCATCGCCGCGATCTTGATGGGCTGGTGCTTGAGCGTGTTGAGGCCGTGCAGATCGCCCACCACCACCTGCAGCGGCACCGCGATGCAGGCGAAGGCGACGGCCAGCCGCAGCATCCGCAGGCCGGCTTCCGGATGCAGGTTCCGCCGCAGATACCACGCGCCCACGCCGCCGATGACGAAACAGGTGGTGATGAAGGCCGCCAGGCTCATGTGCGCAAGCCGGAACGGGAACGAGGGATTGAATACCAGCGCCCACCAGTCGACCGGCCGGAAGATCCCGTCATCGAGCCTGAATCCGGCCGGCGTGTGCAGCCAGCTGTTCGCCGACAGGATCCAGAACGTGGAGAACAATGTGCCCAGCGCGACCAGCAGCGTGGACAGGAAATGAATCCTTTCCGGTACGCGGCCCCAGCCGAACAGCATCACGCCGAGGAAACTGGCTTCCAGGAAGAACGCGGTCAACACCTCATAGCCCAGCAGCGGCCCGAGGATGCCCCCGGCGCGCAGGCTCAATCCGGCCCAGTTGGTGCCCAGTTGGAAGCTCATCACGATGCCGCTGACCACGCCCATGCCGAACGACACGGCGAAGATCTTCAGCCAGAAGAAATACAGATCGCGCCACACCGTCTGGCGGGTGCGCAGCCAGCGCCATTCCAGGAAGCCGAGCCAGCTGGACAGGCCGACCGTGAAGGCCGGGAACAGGATGTGGAAGCTGATGACGAAGGCGAACTGGATGCGCGAGAGCAACAGGGCATCCATGGCGGCTCATCCCTGCCCGGCAGGCTCAATGGCGATTGCTGTCGCTGCCGCTGCGGCGATCGTCGCGTCCCTTGTCGCGGGTTGGCGCTTCAGGCTCCTGTGGCTGCTTGCGGGGTGAACCGCCCTTTTTGCCGGCGCGCAGGACGCGCGCGTGATCGTCGGAACGATCCGGACCGGCGGGGGGATGATGGCGCTCGCGGTCGCCGCGTGTCGCGGTCATGACGGACTCCTGGGATGAACCGCCATCGACGCTAGCGCGGCCGCTGTTAGCGCGGGGGCACGATCAGGTGAAGCGGATGGAAATCCCGCCCGGCAGGCTCAACCGTCGATCCCGGGCACCTGCTTGGCCACCATCAGGTAGAAGATCGCCAGGAACGACAGCAGCGCCGGCACGCCCAGCGCGGTCCAGGCGCCCAGATGCGCCGCATAGCGCGGTGGCAGTTCCACACCCTGCTCGGCCGCCGCCCGGGCGATGTCGCGCAGCCGCACCTGCAACCACACCACCGGCAGCCAGCAGGCTGCCGCGATCACGAACAGCACCAGCGACCAGAACAGCCACGGTGTGGTCAGCGGCACGCCCATCCGATGGGCCAGGTAAAGCCCGCTGGCCGGCTGGAACACGATGGTGGTCGCGGTGAAGATCCAGTCGGCGATCACCACCAGCCGCGCGACCTCCGCCACCAGTCTGGCGTCGCGGGTGCGGCTGGTGAAGAACAGATAGAACGCCGTGCCGATGCCGGTACCGAACAGCAGCGTGGACGACAGGATATGCAGGTACTTAACGAGGATCAGATCCATCGGGCCGGTCCAGTGCATGCAGGGCGAGAATCATCGCCAACAACGGAATGTTCTTGAGCAACGGGCCGAACGGATGCAGCCAGAATTCCGGCAGGGCCACGCTGATCAGCACGGTATAGGCGAGCACCAGCGCCAGTTGGGCGCGATAGACATCACGGCGGCGCCACGGCGCCAGTAACGCCAGGCCCAGCAGCGCATCCAACAGCGCGCCACTCCACAGCGCGAGATCCGCCCAGCCGCCGTGCAGTCCCAGCCGCGCCAGCAGCGCGTGGCTGGCCGCGCGCGGATAGGCGAACAGCGAGACCCAGGCCGTGCCCAGCCACATCGCCGCCAGCGCCCAACGCATCAGCGCCAGGTACCGCCAGCGGCGGACGTGCATCGCCAGCGCCCGCGTCGCCGCGCGATCGAGGAAGCTGGCCGGATCGCGCAGCGGCCGCCGCAGGAACGCACCCAACGGGGCGGAATCGGCGGTGTTGCCACGCTCCAGCATCGCCAGCGCGTCGACACTCGCCAGTCCGCCGCCCAGGCGGCCGGCCCACGACAGCAGGCGGCGCAGCACCGACAGCGGCACGGGCAGGAACGCCGGCGGGCGCGCGAAGGCCTGCCTGAACGTGGCCAGATACTCATGCAGCGCGAGTGCGCGTGGCCCGACCGCCGCCGTCGTCGCGGGGGCTTCGTCGTCGGTGACCAGGCGTTCCAGCAGCGCCGCGATGTCGTCGATGTGGATGGGCTGGATGCATTGATGCCCTTCGCCAGGCAGCGGCGTGAGCGGCCGGTCCGCCCATCGGGCAAACTGGCGCGTGCTGGCGCCTTCCGGGGCGAACACCAGCGAGGGCCGCACCACCCTCACCGACACCGGCAACGCGAGTGCCTGCGCATCGGCGCGTCCCTTGGACGCGAGGAATTCCTCGGCCGCGCCGGGATCCGCGCCCAGCGCGGAGATCTGCACGATCCGCGGCACCCCCGCCTCCGCCGCGGCGCGGAACAGCGCCAGGGGGCCTTTCACGTGCACTGCATCGAAGCTCTGTTTCCCTTTCTCCCCGGAAGATGCCCACCGCGTTGACCACCGCATCCACGCCGCGCAACCGCTCCACCAGCACGGCGTGCGCGGGCGGCGCGGTGTAGTCCAGCGCCAGCGTCCCGGTATCGCCGGCGTCGCCAGGCGCGCGTCCCGCCAGGATCACCGCATGCCCCGCCGCCGCCAGCCGCCGCACCAGCGCCGACCCCAGCAGGCCCTCGCCGCCGGCGATCAGCACGCGCATCAGCCGTTCTCCTGGCCGCGCGTGTTCCGGCGTGCGTGGGTATCGGGTTCGGTCGCGAGCATCGTTTCCACGTTGATGGTGATGGGATGGAGCCGGCGCATCGACGGCGCCACGCCCGCGGGCACCAACGCCGCCAGCCAATGGGTCTGGGACCGTTCCGCGCGCCGCGCCCGCGGCTGGTCCTGGCGGCATACGGCGATCGGCTACGCCGTGCATCATGCCAGTTCGGTGTTCTGGGCGGTGATGTACGAAAGCTGGCGGTACCGGCGTCCTGCCCGTCCGTTGGCGAAGGCTTCCGCGATCGCCACCCTCGCCTACGTCGTGGACTATCACGTGGTGCCGCCACGGCTGAGTCCGGGTTTCGAACATCGCATCGCGCGCCCGGGAATGCTGATGACCTATGCCGCCTTCGCGCTGGGGCTGTACCTCGCCGGCCGGCGGCTGGGCGCGCACCGCTAGGCAGTGCGTGCGCGCCAGGCAGCCCGCGATTCGACCAGCGCAGGCAGCGTCACCAGCAACGCCGCGGGCAGCAGCACCCAAGCCTGCATCGAAAGCGTGGGCAATGGATCGCGCCATGCCATCTGCCATGCCGGGACCGCCATGCGCTCGCCGGCGGCCAACGCCAGCACCACCAGGGCGAACCACGGTGCCATGTCGAGCACGCTGTGGACGTGCTGTTCCAGCGGTCCGATCCGGCGCAGCGGATATGCGATCCGGGTATCGCGATAACCCACCACCGCGTGCGCCGTCACCAGCAATGCCTGCGCCAGCAGCACCGTCCATGACGGTCGCAGGTACAGCCATAGCATCACGCCGGTGCCGATGAGGCCCAACTGCACCAGATGCAGGCGCGACTCGGCCCATCCGGAGGTATGCGCCAGGTCCTCGCGCCAATGCAGGGTGAAGTCCGCCAGCCCCGCGCACAGCCAGAGGATGTAACCGGCGTAGGCCCATTCGGCGGAGAGCATCGCTCAGGACGCCTCTTCCCACGGAAACCGCGACAGCGGTTCACTGGTGGGGCCATTGAGGATCGCGCCGCTGGCGGCATCGAAGCGGGAACCATGGCAGGGACAGTCCCAGGATTTCTCCTCGCTGCTCCAGCGCACCACGCAGCCCAGGTGCGGGCAACGCGCGTTGAATGCATGCAGGTGTCCCTCCGCGCTGCGGTACACCGCCACCCGGTGCAGGCCGCGGCGCAGCACCGCACCGGTGCCCCGCGCGATCGCGCTGGCGTCAGCCACTTCGCCCGGCCGTATCCAGTCGCGGTATTGCAGCGCGGCGTTGGCGTTCTCGCGCAACCACTCGCCGCCGCCGCGGACCGGCTTGCGATCCGGGTCGTAAAGCGCGGCCCAGGGATTGTCGCGTCCCTGGATCAGATCCGTGATCAGCAATCCAGCCAGGGTGCCGTGGGTGATGCCATTGCCCGAATCGCCGGTCACCAGATACACGTTCTCGTTGTCGGGATCTCGCCCGATGAATGCAAGGCTGTCCGCCGGCTCCAGTACCTGGCCGGACCATGCATGGGTGAAACGTCCGATTCCCGGGAATCTCGCCTTCGCCCATTCCTGCAGGCGCACGTAGGCGGTCGGATCATCGTCCTGGCCGGTCTTGTGGTCCTCGCCGCCCACGATGACCTGTACCGGATCGGCCGCGTCGCCGGGCACCTGCAGGCGCACATAGTGGTAGGGATCGCCGTCGTCCCAGTACAACGCGTCGGGCAATGTTCCCGGCGGTGCCTCGGCGACCACCGCGTAGGTACGATAGGGCGCCTGCTTGGTGTAGGTCGCTCCGGTCTGGTGGAACGGCACGTTGCTGGCGACCACGACCGCATTCGCGCGCACCTCGCCATCGCGGAGGCGCACGCGCGGCTGCGCACCGCCTTCCACGGCGCTGGCTTCGGCACGCAGGAAGCCGCCGCCCGCATCGCGCACGGCCTTGGCCAGCGCCAGCACATAGAGTCCCATGTCGACCCGCGCCTGCTGATCGAAGCGCAGCACCGGCCCCAGCGTGGCGGGTGCCTCTTCGCCCTCGCCCACCAGTTCGGCGGACAGTCCGGCGGCCTGCGCGGCCTCCACCTCGCGGCGCAGGTTGTCGGTATTGCCGTCGTGCGAAAACAGATAGCCGGGCACGCGGCGGAATCCACATGGCGGATCCGCGGCCAACGCCAGTTCTTCGATCCAGTCGATGGCCGCCGCATGACTGGCCGCGGCCAGTCGCGCCCCGTCCTCGCCATGCTGCCGCGCCAGCCGGTAGTAGCGATCGTCCAGCGCGGACGCCAGGTGCGCGGTGGTGCGCAGCGTTTCGCCCGCGCCGAGCCCGCCGCGATCGATCACCAGCACCCGCCGCCCTTCGCGGCACAGGCACAGCGCCGTGCTCAGTCCGGCGATTCCGGCGCCGACGACCACGACATCCTGTGCCTCGCTGACCGGGCCGTCGAGAAACCAGCCGGCGGTCGCCGAGTCCACCGGCGTCCAGAGCGGTTGCGTGCGTGCGGTACCCATGGCCTGTTCCCTGTTGCGAGGATGGGCTTGGCTTAGCCCACCCCGGAAAAAAATAAAGTGAAGTTCCCCGACTCGACTTTCACCGCTGCGACCGCCAAGCACCGGCACGCAGATTGAAAGCGACCGCTGGAACGGCAATACACGCCGTAACCCCGCCGGCTCCATCCCCCATGAGGGGGAACACGCACCCACGGCCCCGTTTTCCTCTGCCGCCGGCGATGCCGTCAGACCCGGGGCGGATCCGTTTCCCGCTCCGGATTGCGGTGTCGGGCAATCGCGCCGGTGAATCGCGACAGCACGTCCTCGTCAACCGACTCGGCCATTACCAGCGCCGCATCGGCGCTGGCTTCGATGTCGATGCCTGCGATCGACAGCACTTCGCTGGCCGTGCCCAGCGCCAGGATCGCCTTGCCGTGGCGCCAGGCGTCGCGCACGAACTCCAGTACCCGTCCGTCGGCCGACCACCGTGCCACCGCTTCTTCACCGGCTGGCAACACCAATGCATCGAAAAGCACGCTGGGCGAATTCTCCACCGAGGCGTCGGCGTCGAGCGCCTGACCTTCTTCAGTCTCCAGCGCGCCCACGCACGGCCCCAGGATGCGCACGCCCGCGCCCTGCCCGCCGAGCGCTTCCACCAGCGCATGCACCTCCTTCGCGCGTACACCTCGCGTGGCCAGGATCGCCACCCGCCGGCTGCGGATGCCGCCGTCACCCGGCCTGGCGGCCAGGGAAAGCGCCGGCGACAGAGTGACCTCCGGCGCAGGCGGCTGTTCCAGGGCGCGCGGCATCGCCGGCGGCAGGGCCATGCCCAGTCCGGCGGCGACTTCCGCCGCCAGCGTCTCGGACACGTTGCACAGCATCGAAACGACCCGTCGCCGGATCGCCGGCACCGTCACCTTGCTCAGCTCGAAGCGGAAGCCGGCGGCGATATGGCGCTTCTCGAACGCGGTCTGGCTCTCGTAGAACAACGTGGCCTGGGCGAAGTGTTCGGCGAATTTCTCGGGCTTGGCCCGTACCTCGTCGCCCTCGGACGGCTCGGAAAACGAGACGAATCCGGCCGCGCCGGCCTGGAACGGGCAGCCGCCGCCCAGCGAGTTCGGCTCGTATGAGACCCGCCCGCGATGGATGGCCTGGCGGTGCATGCCGTCACGCTGGTTGTTGTGCACCGGCGCCACCGGCGCATTGATCGGAATCTCGTGGAAGTTGGGACCGCCCAGCCGGCTGATCTGGGTATCCACATAGGAATGGATGCGTCCGGCCAGCAGCGGATCGTTGGTGAAGTCGATGCCGGGAATGACGTGCGCGGCGCAGAACGCCACCTGTTCGGTCTCGGCGAAGAAGTTGTCCGGATTGCGGTTGAGCACCATCCGGCCGACGATGCGCAGCGGCACCAGTTCCTCCGGCACGATCTTGGTCGCGTCCAGCACGTCGAAGCTGAAGGCCTCGGCCTGCTCCGGGGTGAAGATCTGCAGGCCCAGTTCGTACTCCGGATAATCACCGGCCTCGATCGCTTCCCACAGGTCGCGCCGGTGGAAATCCGGATCCGCGCCGGAGATCTTCACCGCCTCGTCCCACACCAGCGAGTGCGTACCAAGCACGGGATTCCAGTGGAACTTGCAGAACACCGAATCGCCATTGGCGTTCACCAGCCGGAACGTGTGAACGCCGAATCCCTGCATCATCCGGAAACTGCGCGGGATGGCGCGATCGGACATCAGCCACATCAGCATGTGGGTGGACTCGGGCATCAGCGAAACGAAGTCCCAGAAAGTATCGTGGGCGGAGGCCGCCTGCGGCATCGCGTGGTGCGGCTCCGGCTTCACCGCGTGCACCAGATCCGGAAACTTGATCGCATCCTGGATGAAAAACACCGGCATGTTGTTGCCCACCAGATCCCAATTGCCCTCGTCGGTGTAGAACTTCACCGCGAAGCCGCGCACATCGCGCGCGGTGTCCTTGGATCCGCGTTCGCCGGCCACGGTGGAGAAGCGGACGAACACTGGCGTGCGCTTGCCCGCGGCCTCGAATGGCGCGGCGCGGGTGAGTTCGGACAGGCTTTCGTAGGCTTCGAAATAGCCGTGCGCGCCTGATCCCCGCGCGTGCACGATGCGTTCCGGAATCCGCTCGTGGTCGAAATGGGTGATTTTCTCGCGCAGGATGAAATCCTTGAGCAGCGCCGGGCCGCGCGGGCCGGCCTTCAGGCTGTTCTGGTTGTCCGCCACCGGCACGCCCTGGTTGGTGGTCAGGCGGCGATCGCTGGCGTCGTTGCGCACGCGCAGCAGCGGACCGCTGCCGGCGTCCATGCCCGGCAGCGCCGGCTCCCCGGACTTGCCCGTATCGTTGCGCTCGCTCACCGTGCTGGCGGCCGCTTCCGGCGCGGGCGCCGGCACATGCTCGCCCTCGGGCGGGTCCAGCGCATGTTCCAGACCGTGCTCGGCCGCCTTGTCGGCGTTGTACTCGCGCTCGCTGGACCACGCTTCGGTCAGGCGCGCGACCTCGGCCTGCGGCACGCCCAGCGCCTGCGGGTTTCCTTCGGCCGGGCCGGAATCGGTGCGGGGACGAGTTTTTTTCCCGGCAACCGGCTTCTTGGAAGGGGCTTGCTTCTTGCTCATGGCGGGCACCTCCTGGAGAGAGGTGTCCCACGCTAGCCCGGTGGAGTGAACAGAATGCGTTCGGCGGTCACGCGGGTGACTCGGCGGGATGGGTCTTGCCTTGTTACCCGCCCACATGCGGCGGGCTGGATGCGCCCGCGCCGCCCAGATAGGCCAACAGCAATTCGGGCATCCGGCTCACCACCTCGGCCGGCGGCTCATCGCCGCGGAGATCCAGATACAGGGAAGCCGCCGCGGACAATGCCTCCCGGATCGAACCCGCATCATGGGTGGCGGTGGTGCGCGCCAGCAGTTCGCTCGCCGCATCATCCAGCATTTCCATTCGCCTTATCCCGCGCTGCGGCCGCCCGGCCCTGCGATGAAACATCGGCCCCAATACCTGATCGCGGAAAAAAGCGAGCATCCCCATGGCCTCGAACAGTTCGCCGCGCCCCAGCTTGGCCGCGCCGTAGTGCAACCAGACCCAGGCCCGCTGTTCGAACCATTCCGGGGAGCGCTCGGGCCAATGGATGATCGCCGCGTCGAGCCGGGCTTCGATATCGGCGGCGTCGCGGGCAAACAGTACGGTGGGCCGCTCGACAAGCCGATTCAGATCATCCGCAACGATGAATTTGAGATCCACATGGAGCAAGGCAGGGCCGTAAAGACAGATGAGCAATCTCGGCTCGCCGACATGCTCTCCACTGAAAGCTGACAGCAGGTTGCCCAGGCTTTCCGCGAACTGCCTGCGCGCGGCCATGACCTCGGGATACCCACCGGACTCCACGACCACCACGAAATCCAGATCCGAATAGCGGTCGAAACCACCGTGGATATAGGAACCGCCCGCAAGCAAGGCTGTCAGCCGCGGGTCGCGGGAAACCTCGGTCCGTACCTTTTCGACAAACGCCTGGTGCAGTCGGGGAAGTGTTCCGCTCACGTCCGGCGCTCGAAGGACACGGGCCAAAGCCGGATCGCAATCATGCGGATTCGACTCCCGGCGCGCTACGTAGCGTGCGCCTGGGAAGCCCGCGCTGCGCTTGCATCCCGCGTACCAGCGCCACACCCCCTCCATACACCAGCAGCGGCGCGGCCCAGCTCAACCACAGCAGCGTTGGAATCATCACCATCGGCGAGGCGAGTTCCATCGTGCCGGGAATCCGGATCAGCGCACGGAAGGTGATCGGCGCCAGCGTGACCAGGTAGCAGCCGATCATCCATCTCCGGTGCACGTCCACCTGTCCGCGACGGATGGCGCGATAGCCCGTGAAGGCGGTGGCCAGCCAGGCCAGCGCGGTGGCGCCGAATGCGGTGCGGATGGCGTCCGGCGCCGGGCTGGTGAGGATCAGGCCCACCGCGCCCACGCAGGCGATCAGCATGCCCAGCAGGAAGGTGCGGCCGATCCAGCCATGCACTCGCGGCCAGGTGCGGCGAAGTCGTGGCAGGAATTGCAGAGCCCCCAGCAGGACCGTCAGCGCGCCGCCGCCGATATGCGTCCACAGCCACTCGCGTCGGGTCCAGAACATGCCATAGCTGCCGGCATTCAGTTGGGTGTACTTCTGGTAGGCGATGGAGAGGAACTCGATCGACGCGAGTGAGACCATCAACCATGCCAGCGCCCACGCCGCGTTTCGTGCAAGCGCCGGCCGCACGCGGAAAGGCGTTCGTTCCAGGTTCGGCTGCGTCATTTCATCGCCATCCGCGGGTGAGCGGCTGAGCCTACCTGAGCACGGGAGCACCGATAAGTGGCCTGTTCAGGGATGATCCTTGGTCTTCCCTTTGCCTGTCAGGCAGGCCAGGCTGCGGAGCCTGGACGCCCTTCCATGCCGCTGGGATCGGCCGACAGCAGATCCTCGTGCAACATGAAGACGTCGTTGCCGTCGACGCCCGGGTCACCGATGGCGTAGAGCGTCGAGAACACCGCCTCGTAGGCGGTATTGCGCATCAGCAGGCAGATGTCCCAGGGATCGGCTCCCAGGGCGAGCAGGCGCTCGAGTGCGGGTCCACTGTCGGCCAGCGGATCATCCGGTCGCTGTTTGGCATGGGCGATCACCTGGGCCAGCCCTTCCGGCCTGAGTTGGAGATTGATTACCTCGGCCCAGAGGTGTGCCAGGAGTTCTTCGCGAGTGGGCATGATGTTCCTGTGGTTCGTGGGGTGGGTTCACACCGGATGATGGGAGATCGGGCAAGCGGTTCATCGGTATGGATTCTGCCGCGAAGCGCCAATCCCCCTCGGTCCCCCTTCTTCGAAGGGGGAGGCAACGCCGAGGCAAGTCGAATGAGGCGGCCTTTCCCTGTCCCATCCCCCGCAACGGCGGGGAAGTGCCGAAGGCGGATGGGGGCAAAGGTCCATGCGAAGAGCGTCCCACTCCGGCGCGGGCGGGAAGAACATGTCCAGGTGCGCGGGATGAACGGACGCCTTCCGTGAGTTCCGTTCTTCCGCCTGCAGGAAAAACGCTCAGGTCATGTGCCCTTCCCCTGCCTTCCCCCGCAGGCGGGGGAAGGGAACATGCGATTGGAAACCGCGACCTGGCGCCCTATTCCCTAGCCCGCCGCCGGCAACTCAATCCGGATCACGGTGCCCGCGCCGACGGCGCTGTCCACACCGATGCGGCCACCGGCGCGCTGGATCAGATCGCGCGCCACCGACAGGCCCAGGCCGGTGCCCTCGCCGGCCGGCTTGGTGGTGAAGAACGGGTCGAACGCGCGCGCCTGCACCTCCGGCGTCATGCCGGTGCCAGTGTCGCGGAAGCCGATGGCGACACCGCTCGCGCCGGTGCCGGCGGTGACCTCGAACACGCCGCCGCCCGGCATCGCGTGGTTGGCGTTGGCGGCGATGTTCAGCACCATCAGTTCGAACTGGGTGCGATCGAAGCGGATCGGTGGCAGCCCTTCCGCCGTCTCCAGGCGGACGTCGACGGAGGGAGCGAACAACTGGCGCAGCATCGGCCGCAGTTCGCGCAAGCTTTCGGCAGCGTCGAAGGTCTGCAGTTCGGTTTCGTCCTGGCGGGCGAAGGCCAGCAGCTTGTGGGTCACCAGGGTCGCGCGGCGCGCTGCTGATTCCACTCCGGCCAGGGCTTCCTTGAGCGCGGCCGGATCGTCCTGGCGCTTGCCGCGGCCGGCATAGCCGAGGATCAGCGACAGCAGGTTGCCGAAGTCGTGGGCGACGCCGCTGGCCAGCCGGCCGACCGCCTCGACCTTCTGCGCGTGGATCAACTGTTCCTGCGCGCGTTCGCGTTCACGCGCCTCCTGCTCCAGCAGGCGATTGCTTTCGGCCAGGGCGTTGCCGCGCTGGTTGGCCTCGCGCAGGCTTTCGCGCAGCGCCACGGAACTGCGATCCAGGACCACCGCGATCATCAGGAACATCGCGAAGCGCGCGGCCAGATCGACCAGCCGGTTGTAGACCTCGCCGTCGCGCGCGATCTCCAGCCACATGCCGCCACAGAATGCCACCGCAATGCAGGCGAACATCACCCACAGGGCGCGCCGGCCGACCACCAGGCCGGCGATGGCCATCCAGATCACCAGGATCGGCTGCTCGTAGACCTGCGCGTCGAAGCCGGTCGACAGATAGCTCGGCACCACGGTGACCGCGAACACCGCCAGCAGCAGGTAGGAGGCCGCACCGAACCGGCCGCGCCGGATCAGCCAGAAGCTGGCGCCGGCCGCGGCGCTCACGGCAAGGCTGAACACCATGCTGGCGATCTCGCCCGGCCGCCAGGGAATGTCCACCGTGGCCCGGTAGATCCAGGCCAGCGGCGGCAGCGCCGCCAGCAGCAGCGAGATCACCTGGATCATCGGCGCGTTGCGGCGATCCACCGGATCGGCGATCGGCACATCGCGGAACCAGTCCAGCACGCCGCGCAGCAGCGGACCAATCAGCGGAATACGCGCGCCGCGCGTGGAAACGACCGATGGAGAGGGTTCGATCATGATGGTCCTCAGGGATGCCTAGCCGCCAGCCGGGCGACTGCGGGCGGCCGCCCTCCCCGGCGCCGCCCGATTCATCCCCGGACCGACGGGATTATAGGCCCGGCGCGGGCGTTTCCCGGTCGCGCCCGCTTGCAGCCTGACCTCGACCCGGCGGTTCGGGATCAGGCATTCGCGCAGCGCCTCGCGCGGCTTCACCCCGTCGCAGGTCTGCACCTGTTCGGTATCGCCGCGGAAGGTGTAGCGGATGGCGTCGGCGGGCACGCCGCGTTCGATCAGCCATTCGCGCACGGTACGCGCGCGACGCTCGGACAGGCCCTGGTTGTAGTCGTAGCCGCGGCCCTGCAGGCGATCGGCGTGGCCCACCAGTTCCACCGAGCGCAGCGGCCTGCCCTCCTCGCGCAGGCGCGCCAGTTCCCGCTCCAGGTTCTGCAGCGAGTAGGCGCGGATGTCGCGGCGGCCATCGCGATCGAACTCGAACAGCACGTTGGCGGTCAGCACCGTTTCCGCCACCGGCGCCACGCCCGGCGCGCCGCACTCGCGCGCCAGCGCCTCGGCGTCGCCGACCATGTCCTCGGCGATCTGGATATAGGGCTTAGAATGGCGCCACTGCTGCTGGTTGAACTCGTTGCCGGCATGCACCAGTTCCACCTCGCCGCAGGCCACCGCCTGCTGCGCGCAGACGAAGCCGGGCGTGCCGTGGATGGCGCCCAGGCGCTTCCACAGATCCTCGCGCACGCGGGCCGCGCCGTTGACCAGGGGGGTGTCGGTCGGCAGCGGCGAGACGTCCTGCTCCATGCCGGCGATGAGCTTCTCCGATTCGGTCAGCGCTTCCTGCGGAAAGGCGCTGCGGTCGTTGCGGGTGTACTCGTGGAAGGACACGTCCAGCCAGCACTGGGCCTTGGACAGGTGGTAGTCGCGCACCGGGCGGCCACCGTCGTTGAGCGCCTTGATGCGCGACTGGGTGGCCTCGTAGCCGGACAGATCGGCGTGGATGGCCTCGTCGGTGATGCGATCGCGCGGCGGAACCAGTTGGGTCTGCTGCGCGCCGGCGGTGCCGGCCAGGGCGGCCAGGACGGCGGCGGTGATGAGCGTGGACTTGGTGATGGTCATTGGGGGTTTCCTCAGCGCACCGGATCGCGGTAGCGGGCGTCTTCCCTGCGGAAGAGGTCTTCGTCGAACTTGAAGCGCAGGCGGATGAACGCGCCCTGCTGGGTGTACTCGTAACCGGTCAGGTCCTCGTCGCCGCGGAAACCGGTGGCGTTGTAGCCGACCGACAGCCACAGGTTCTGCCGCAGCAGGCGCCCGACTTCCACGCCGAAGGCGTACTGGTTGGCGCCGTACTGGCCGCGGAAGGTCGAGGCCAGCACGCCGATGTCCCAGTTCTCGGTGATGTCGTAGACCACCCGGCCCGACAGCAGCACCGCGCGGAAATCGTCGTTGACCCGTCCGGTGTCGGCATAGAAGAAGCTGTCCTGCTGCCACTTCGCCGCCACCCGTCCGGTCAGCCACCACGGCCGCGACGGATGCCAGTCGGCGTGCGCGGACACGATGTGCGCGCTGGTGCGGATGTCCTGGCCGGTGTCGGAGCCGAATCCGGAACCGTCCATGCCGCTCTCGTCCTTCTCCAGCTTGTACTCGTAGCGCGCCAGCGCGTTGATCCGGTTGGTGTCGGTATCGCGATAGGCCACGCCGACCTGGAAGCGGTCCTGCAACACGTCGCCACGGGCCGCGTAGACCGTGCGCAGCAGGTAGTTGCGCGCCAGCACGGTCCAGTCGCGGTTGAGCTTGCGCGCGGCCAGGAACTGCAGCAGCGTGGTGTGGTACGCCTCGTCGGTCGGGGTATCGGCGACATCGTCGGAGATGCGGTGTTCCAGCCGGATGTTGCCGCGCCACAGCGGGTTGGCGCTGTAGTCCAGGGCGAACCCGATCCCGGTCGAATCGCCGACATTGCCGGAGATCACGTTGGTGTGCTCCAGCGTGGTGTCCAGGCGCAGGCCCTCGCGCAGATCCCAGCGGTTGCGCAGGCCCGATGCCGCCTGGATGTCGCGGCCGGCGATGGCGTCGCGCAGGCGGTACTCGGAGAACAGCTGGGTATCACGCAGGAAGCTGGTGTCCACGCCGAGCGCCACGGTATCGGCCTCGCGGCCGTCCTGGGTCAGCCCGTTGACGCCGCTGATGCCGGTCTGCTTTTCGTAGCGGCCGTACAGGCGGCTGCGTTCGCGCAGCTGGAAATCCGCGCCGAGCGCAACCCGGTTGCGATCCTCGCCATGGATGTCCTGCTCCACTTCGCCGCCGATGCTAAGACGGTCGCTGGCGCGATAGCCGACGCCGAAACGCAGCATGTCCGAGGACAGTTCGGTGCCGACCGGCAGGCCGCTGGCGACCTCGTTGGGATTGCCGCTGTTGATGATCGGCAGGCCGGTCAGCGGATCCAGCGGCTGCTGGCCGTAACCCAGCGCGCCACCGCCGGCGCCGGTGGCGTAGCCGCCGGACAGGCCGCCCAGGTTGCCGTAACCGCTGTTGGTCGCCCAGGTGTAGTAGGCGCCAACGATTTCGCGGATGGCGCGGTAGCCGAAGTCCAGGGTCAGCTTGTCGGTGACCTTGACGCGCGTGCCCACGCTGCCGGCGTTGCGTTCGCCGCCATCGGGATTGCGGTCCTCGCTGCGCAGCCCCTCCGCGTACAGTTCGAAACGCTCGTTGAGGCGCCAGCGGGTGGTCAGGCTGTATTCGCCGCGTCCGCCGTACAGCGGCGAGGCCGGATTGTTGAACTCCGGATCCGACTGGCCGGCGAACAGTTTCAGATCCGCCTTCTCGCCGGTGTGTCCGAGTTCCACCCGCCAGGCATTGCCTTCCACCAGCCCGCTCAGCCCCTGCAAGGCAGGCGTGCCGTACTGGTTGATCGAGTTGGTGTTGACCTCGCTGCGGGTACGCGCGGCTTCCGCCACCAGCCAGGTATTGGCGCCGAAGCGATAGCCCACGTTGGCGCTGCCCATCTCGAAGCTGGCGAAGGGATTGCGGTCGTCCACGTAGGAGCCGCCGATCTCGCCGTTCCGCCCGATCCGCAGCTGCGCGTCGCCACCGACCACCCAGAACTTCTCGGTGCCCTGGTCCAGTTCGTAGGTGATGCGCAGCGACACCGGATTCAGATCGGCGTCGAACGACGGCAGGAAGCTGTTGAGCAGGATCCGCCCGGAGAACGGCTCGAAGCTGTAGTCCACCAGCCGGCCCAGCGGCCGTACCGAGACGATGCGCGAGGGCTGGTTGCGATCGCGCACCACCACCTCGACCCGCTCGCTGCCTTCCAGCACCGCGTTGTTGCGCAGGCCGTAGGGACCGCTGCCCTGGCTGGGCAATTCCTCGATCACCTGGCGCAGCGAGTCCTCGATGGCGAACACGTTGCCGCGCACCCGCTCGTTCTCGAAATGCCAGCCCAGGCCGGTCGCGGTGCGGTTGTAGGTGCCCAGCACGCGCTGCGGCGCGCGCGCGCCGAAGTCGACGCCGGTCTGGGTGGCGATGCTGTCGCCGGTCTGGAAATCGCCATACAGCAGGTAGCTGCGATCCCGATCCACGCGCACGTACAGGCGCTCGGCCGAACGCGCATCGAAACCGCGCAGCGACGCGTCGCCATAGACCGGATAGAACTCTTCCGGCTGGATATCGCGCAGCAGGCGCGACCGCACTTCCTTGTCCGAATCGTAGGCGGCGGTCAGCAGGTACTCGCCCTTAATCCGGCCCTTGACGAAGAACGCCGCGCGCGCCGCACCGTTGGCCTTGCCGTTGTTGAACTGCTTCTCCCAGCGGCGGATCTCGCGCTCGAAACCATCGCCGCGGGTGCTGCCGTCGATCAGGTTGTCGCCCTTGCGGCGGAAGTTGATCACGCCCTCGATCAGGCCGGTCGCGATCATCTCGCGCATTTCCGGCACGAATCCGACCACGCCTTCGGCGGTCTCGCCGCCGGCGGTGACGCGCAGCAGCACGTCCTGCGGATCGTGCGGCGCCAGCAGGTCGAATTCGGCGCGGCCGTCGCGCACCGGCACCTGCACGCCAGGAGTGACCTTGTCGGCATCCAGGTGGCCGGGGCCGAGTTCGTCGGTGCGGCCATCGGGCAGCTTGATGCGGCCGCCGGAGTTCTCGACGGTGGCGAAGGCTTCACCGGCCAGCGGCTTGCCGTCGGCGCCGAACAGCTGGATCACCACGTGCACCGGCGACTGGCCGTCGGCGGGCGCGCCATCGCGATCCACCTCCACCACCACCCGCCGCACGCCGGCGTTGGCACGGTAATCGACATTGCCGGGCTGCGCGTACAACGGTTGCGAGCTGCCCTGCTGGCTCTGCGGCGACTGCGGGAACAACGGCGTCGCCTGGCCCAGCACCGGCGTGAAGCGCTGATCACCGGAGACGTTCTGGGCCATCGCCATGGCCGGCATCAGCACCAGCGACAGCGCCAGGCTCAGCGGTTTGCGGGAGAAAGGTTGGGGACGCATGGTCTTCCTGGCCTGGCGGACGCTGGCGGAACGCGGGGTGCGGCTCATGGCTGCACCTCCGTGCCGGCGGCGGCATCCGGGGCGGTCGGCCTCGGATCCACGATCGGCCGCTGGTTCGCCGAATCGGTGCCCTGTTGCGGACTGCGTGCCGGCTTGCTTTCGAAGCGCAGCGGCGCCTGTCCCGTTTCGGTTTCCGGCGCGCGGATCTCGCCCTGCGTGCGGCGTGCCTTGACCTGTTCGATCACCGGGTTGGAGCAGCTGCCCTCGATGAAGTCGGCGCGATGCAGCTCGCCGTTCTTGAGATCGATGAACAGGCTGTCGGCGTCGCCCAGGTTGCGGTTGCTACTGGTGGTCAGGCGCGAGCCGACCGGCAGCGTGGACGCGTCCACCTTCAGGGTGTGGCTCTTCGGCGGCAGGCCGCAGTAGCTGTACTTGCCTTCCGAATCGCTGATCAACCAGGTGCCGTCCTCGAAGTACATGCGCACGCCGGGGATGCCCAGTTCTTCCTTGTCCTGCACGTGGTTGACGTTGCAGTCCACGAACACCTTGCCCAGCACGCAGCCCTCGTCGGCGAACACGCCGCCGCTGACGATCACGCGGTACTCGGCCTGATTGGACGGCACGGTGCCGCCGTTCGGGTACGGCGCCAGCGTGTTCGGATCCACGCAACCGCCGGCGATCGAACAGCCCCAGGCGCGCGCGCGATTGATGCCGTCGCCCTGCTGGCTGCCCACGCCCACGCGGACGCGGTAGCTCAGCACCTTCTGCGCGCCGACCGCCAGCGAACCGACGTCGAACACCAGGGTCGGTCCGGGCTTGCCGACCGGATCGGCGATGCCGCTGCCATCCACCCGCGCGGTGCCGGCGATGAAGGTGAAGCCGTGCGGCAGGCGATCGATCACGTTCACCGTGCCCAGCGCCGCGCCGGCGGTCTGGCGGATGGTGATCGTGTAGACCAGGCTGTCGCCCACTTCCACGGTCTTGCGATCGCCGGTCTTGGTGATGACCAGGCCCGGAGCGACCTGCGGATCCAGCGGAATGTGGTTGTGCACCGGCGCGGCCACCGCCGAACCCAGGTTGGCTTCCAGGTAATAGGTGGTGCCGTTGCCCGCTGGCGCGGTCGGCGCGGTCGCGTTGGTCTGCACCGGATAGCCGATGCCGGGCGTGGACGGCGGGGTCAGCGGTGCGCGCTCGGCCGGAATCATTCCGGACTCGAAGGTGTAGCCGGCCGGCGGCGTCACCGCGATGCGGAAGCGGCAGGACGCCGGCGCCGACGATGCGAACAGGAATTGGTAGAAACCTTCCGCGCCCACCGTCATCGACACGCTGCTGCCTTCCACGCTGTAGCCGCCCGCGGCCGCGTTGAGCAGGTGCGCCTGCGGCGAATAGCCGGCGCACACGCCCACCGGGCTCAGGGTGACCCGCGAACCGGGCACCGGATTGCGGGTGACGGCGTCGTAGATCACGCCGCCCGGATTCAGCGGCAGGCTCTGCTGCGGCAGGTTCGTTCCCGCCGCCAGCACCACCGACAGCTGGGTGCTGCCGCCATCGCCATTGCGGCAGGAACTGGCGGTGCCGTTGGCGATCGCGGTGTCGGTGGCGCACGGCGCGGGCGGACCGCCCGCGGTCTCGCCGCTGACCGGCCAGCCCCACAGCACGCCGGAGGACGGATCCCGGAAGCGGACCGACAGCGGCACGCCGGGCACCAGATCCGGCACGGAATAGCTGCCGTCGGCGGCGGTGGTCGTGGTGGCGGCCACGCGTCCGTCGGCATCGACCACTTCCACGGTCCAGCCGGCCAGACGGCGATCGCCGCCATCGATCAGGCCGAAGTCGCTGCCCTGGTCGAACCACACCGTGCCGGACACCGACGCGGCCAGTTGCACCGGCGTCGGCAGGCGGCAGGCGTTCTGGGTGATCGCCGGATCGCAGACCGGCAGGTCGCCGATGTTGCCTTCGAAATCGGCGCGCTCGTCCGGCGTCGGCGTGCGGAACTCGTTCTCGCCGCCGCCCTCGACCAGCACCGCGTTGTCCACCGGCGAGGCCGCCGCGGCGGTCGCGGCGACACGCACGCGGGCGACGATGGTGTCGATGGCGGTGGCGCCGGCGGCGAGCACCGTGCTGCTGGCGCAACGGAAGCGGCTGTCGCCGGCGGCGCCGGTGCAGGTCCAGCCCGTGCCCACGGGCGTGGACTCCAAGGTCAGCCCGGCCGGCAGGCGGTCCTCCACCACGTATTCGCCTGCGCTCGGCTGCTGGCCGATGTTGCGCACGCGGATGGTGTAGGTGCCGATGTTGTTGACGGTGAAGGTCGCCGGCGTGGCGGTCTTGCTGACCACCAGATCCGGCGAATCGCCGATCTCGCCGAAGTTGTTGTCGATCGACTGGCCACCCGGCGGCAGCACGATGCCGCTGATGGCCGACGGCGTGGTCGTCACCGGGGTGGCGGTGCCGGTGGAAGTTCCGTCGATCGTGCCGGGCGTGGTGATGCCGTTGAGCGTCTCGACCGGCTGGGTCGGTTCGGTCACCGTGTAGGTGCCTGGACGCAGATCGTCGAAGCGATAGCGACCCTCGCTGTCGGTGGTGACGGTGACATTGACGGTCTCGCCGAGATCGTTGGTACCGGTCAGCACGACCTGCACGTTCGGATAACCGCCCTCGCCCGTGTCGATGAGGCCGTTGTTGTTGCCGTCGTTGTAGACGCGGCCGGAAACCACACCGGCGGGAATCTCGCCGAAGTCGTTCGCCGAGGCATCCTCGGCCACGCCCAGGGTGATGCCGCTGATCACCGACGGCGCGGTGGTCGGCGCGGTCACGGTGCCGCCACCGGTGCCGGCGACGGTGATGCCGTTGAGGGTGCCCTGCGGCTGATCCGGCTCGGTCACGGTGTACGTGCCCGGCGGCAGCTCGGTGAAGGCATAGCGGCCATCGGCCTGCGTGGTGACCTCGCGGGTGATGGCGTTGCCGGCCAGATCGGTGCCCTGCAGGCGGATCGTCACCCCGGCGATGCCCTGCTCCGCCGGATCGATGACGCCGTCGTTGTCGTCGTCGCGCCATACGCGGCCGCGCAGGCTGCTGTTGAGCGGAATCTCGCCGAACAGATTGCCGATCGAACTGGCGCCCGGCGTGGTCAGGTCGATGCTGCCGACCGCGCTCGGCACGGTGGCGACCGGCGTCGCGGTGCCCGACGGGGTTCCGCCCACGGTGCCCGCGCGGGTCTGGCCGTTGCTGGTGCCGGTGGGCTGCTGCGGTTCGGTCACCGTGTAGGTGCCCGGGCGCAGGCCGTCGAAGCGGAAGTCGCCGTTGGCGTCGGTGGTGGTGGTCAGGTTCACCGTGGCGCCGGTGTCGTCGGTGCCGATCAGTTGGATCGTCACCGCTTCGATGCCGGTTTCGCCGGCGCCGGCCTGGGCGCCGTCGTTGTTGCCGTCGAAGAACACCCGGCCGGACACGGCCACGCCGAGGATCTCGCCGAAGTCGTTCTGGCGCGAATGGCCGCCGGCCGGCAGCACGATGCCGCCCACCGCGCTGGGCACGGTGGCGGTGCTGGTAGCGGTGCCGGTGGCGACGCCGCCGACGTTGCCGGCCACGGTGGTGCCGTTGAGGGTGGTGACGCCGCCGACCACCGGCTGTTGCGCCTGTTCGGTGACGGTGTAGTTGCCGGCGAGCAAATCGACGAAGCGGTAGTCGCCATTGGCGTCGGTGATCGCCTGGTTGACCGGATTGCCCAGCGCATCCACGGTGCCGGCCGGCAGGTTCACCGCCACGCCGGCGATGCCGGCCTCGCCTGCGTCGCGCACGCCGTCGTTGTCGCCATCCAGCCAGACGCTGCCGCTGATCGTGCCCGCCAGTTCGCCGAAGTTGTTGTTGCTGGAACCGGTCGGCGGCAACTGGTTGATGCTGATGGTGTTGTCGTTGTTCTCCTGGCCGTCGGCCAGGCCACCGGGCTGCTGCTCGGTGATGCGGTAGTGCTGGCCGGCGATGGCGTCCGGATACAGGTAGCCGCCATTGGCGTCGGTGGTCAGGATCACCTGGGTGTCGTCGGCGGTGCCGAACACGCCGTCCGGACCCGCGCCGTCGATGGTGACCTGCACGCCCGGCAGGCCGGGTTCACCGCCGTCCTGGCCGCCATCGTCGTCGCGATCCAGGTAGACGCGGCCGCTGATCGCCGCGGTGGTCAGTTCGCCGAAGTTGAACTGGATGCCCTCGCCACCCAGCCGGATGCTTTCGATCCGGTCGGTGTCGGCGCTGTCGCCGGAAGTGCCGGTGCGCGTGAAGCAGGCGACGCACGTGGCGCCGGCGATGGTGCCGGGGTTCACCGCCAGCGGCTGGTTGCGGTAGCCGGTGGGCAGCGGTTCGCGCACCGCATAGATCCGCGCCGGACTCAACCCGGTGAACTGGTAGCTGCCGTCGGCCGCTGTGGTGGTGGTCGCTTCGGGAACGTAGCTTGAAGTGCCCGCGTCCCAGACCAGCAGTTCCACCGTGGCATTGGAAATCGGTGCGTCGCTGGCGGGATCGCGCACGTTGTTGCCGTTGAGATCGACATAGACGAAGCCGGACAGCGAGAAGAAGCGCGGTTCCGGGAAGTCGAATTCGACCGCGTTGCCGCCGCCGTCCAGCACGATGCCGCCGATCATGCTGGTGGTACCGGTGTTGCCCACCGTGTAGGCGCCGCCGTTGGGCGACACGCCGGTGCTGCTGCCGTTGCGCTGCGCGCGCGGCGTATTCGGCTGCGGCGTGCCGTTGTCGTAGCCCGACGGCTGGGTCTGGGTGATGGTGTAGCCGGTCGCGTCGGCGGGGGCCAGGTTGTCGAACAGATAGTCGCCGGCCGCATTGGTGGTCACCGTCCGGTTGACCGCGTTGCCGTAACGATCGGTACCGGTCAGCACCAGGGTGACGCCGTTGATGCCCTGATCGTCGCCCGCGCCGGTGCCGTCCTGGTCGCCGTTGTCGTTGCGATCCAGGAACACCCGTCCGCCGATGCGCGCGTTGCGTACCTGCACCTCCGAGCTGCCGTCGTTGTTGTCCGGGTCACCGTCAATCGACACGTCGCCGCCGTCCGCATCCTTGCCGGGCTGCACTTCGGCCTGGTTGGTGCGGTTGGCGCCATAGGGCGCATTGGCGGAACCGTCGTAGACCCCCGGGACCGGGCGCGCGTACAGGCGCACGGTGACGGTGTTGCCCGCGCCACCCGGGAACTGGCCGCCGAAATCGCAGGTGATCTGCTGGCGCTGCGCCGGCGCGGTGACGCTGGTGATGCCATTGGAGATGAAGCAGACGTTGTCGGTGCCGTTGGCGGGCACGCCGCCGGACACGGTCAGCGGCGCCGACAGCGACGCTCCGCCCACGGCGGTCGCGACCGGCAGGTGCGCTCCGCCGGACAGCCACTCGAATCCGCTGGGCAACAGGTCGACCAGGCGCATCTTCTCGACCGTGGCCGCGCCGTTGTTGCGCAGGACGATGCTGTATTCGACCGGCTGGGCGACATCCACCGGCGATGGCGTCACCGTGGTCTTGCTGACCAGTTCCAGATCCGCCGCCGGGAAGATCGTGCTGTTGACCGAGGCGATGTTGTTGCCCGCCTGGGCCACGTTGTCGGTGCACCTGCCCGAGCTCTCGTAGGTGTTGGTCTCGTCGGCGCAGACATAGGCGCGGTTGCCGAACACGACCGGACCGGTAGCGGTTCCGGTCATCGTCATCACCAGTTCGAAGTTCACCTCCTGGCCCGCGTCCAGGAAGCTGTCGGCCGGCGTCGCGTCAAGCCGGCAGATGATGTTGCCGTTGGCCGCCGCCTGGCTGCACTGCACCGGCTTGGCGGCCAGCGTGTAACCGGAGCTGGCCGGCGCGGCGTTGATGTTGGCCGCATTGCCGCTCTGCTGGAGGGTGAAGCCGGCCGGCACCGTGAGGATGTCGGTCATCTCCACTTCCTCGGCGCGCGAGGGGCCGGCGTTGCGGATGCTGAAGCGGTAACGCAGCGGATCGCCCAGCAGGAAACGGGTCTGCCCGGCCGGATACACCGCCACCTTGCCCTGCTGCAAATCAATCGCGGGCACGGTGACGTCGAAGGTGGCCGTCTTGCTGTTGTTGGAGCGCGAGGCGGCGTCGTTGCAGGCGGTGGACTGCTGCACCGGCGCGGTCGAGGTCTCGGTGCGGTACTCGCAGTAGGACGGCGCCAGCGTCACTTCGGCGCTGTTGGTCACGTTGCTGTACAGCACGCTGCCGGAAGCGCCGGACAGGTTGTCCGGCTTCTTGATGCGCGCGCGGATGCTGATGGTGTGGGTCTGGTACCGCGTCACGGCACTGGTGTTGGTGCAGGAAATCGCGCCGTTGGCGAGATTGCTCGCCGCGCAGCTCATCGCACCGCTGGCGGGTGTCACCGAGACGATTTCATAGGCCGGCGTCGCCAGCGTCGGTGTGCCGGTGAACAGGTTGTCGGTGACGGTGAACTGGCCGGCGCCGATCGTGTCCGGACCGAGGTTCTGCGCGGTAAGGGTGAATTCCACCACCTGCCCCACCGCGGGCGTGGCCGGGGTCACCACCTTGCTGGTCAGCGCCACGTCCGCGCGCGGCGCCACCACCACCGCCGCGTCGTCGCTCATGGCGCCGGACAGGATGGCGTTGGGCGAGGTCACCGTCGCGGTGTTGTCGAGCGTGCCGCTGCCCATCGGACGCGACACCGTCATCCGCACCGTGATGGTTTCGCCGGGTGGCAGATTGCTGAAACCGCAGCTGAGGTTCGGATTGCCCGAGGCCAGCGAGACCGGGCAACTGCCGGTGCTGCTGCCGGTGCGGGTGGTGGTGATCGACACCGCCGGCGTGCGATGCGCGGGCGCCGGCGCGCCGGGACTGTTGAAATTGATGATGCCCGGCAGGTTGTCGGTCAGGTTGAGGTTCGGGATCGTTTCCTGCTGCGGGTTGACCGCGGTGGATGGCGTGGTGATGGTGATCCGCCAGTACAGCGTATTCGCGTCACCGGCCAGGGTCGGCGCGCTGGCCACCGGATCGAACCAGTTCACCCCGTCGACCGAGGATTCCTTGACCACCTGCACCATGGCGCGGCCACTGGTGATCGGCGTGGCGATCAATCCGGCGCCCGCGTCGTCGCAGTCGTTGCCGGTGCGCCCGCCATCGGCCGGCGTCGGGCCGTCGCCATCGCTCAGGCCCAATGCCTCCAGCGCCCGGGTACCGGTACAGGCGCGGTTGCTCAGTTCGATCGGCGTGCTGCCGAGCGCACCGATGGTGGTCTGGAACTGCACGAACGTGCTGGCGCCGCGCGCCAGGGTGCCGGATCCGGTGGTCTGGCATTCGATCCGGGTCGTACGGCTGCTGTCGCCGACGAAGGCCGGCGGCGTCACCCCGGTGGTCGACGTGCAGCTCCAGCCGGCCGTGACCGCGGCAACCGCACCGCCCGCCACTTCTTCCGGACGCGCATAGTCCACCACCCGCAGCGGATTGCCCGGCGTGTATTGCGCGTCATGGGTGCTGCCGCTGTCATTGATGACGGTCACCCGCGTGGTCAGCGTGGCGCCCGGCGCCTGCGGGCCACCCGGCGACTTGGTCTTGTCCGCGCGCAGATCAGCGAAGGGTTCGGCGACCTGGAACGGCAGCAGGACGCTGTTGTTGCCGAGGTTGGCGTCGCCCATGCCGGCCGGCGGATCGACCACCACCGGGAAGTTGCCATCAGTGGAACCCGACGGCATGGTCAGCGGCAGCGTGAACGCCTGCGAGCCGTTCACCGCTACCGCGCCGGTGGTGCAGGTCACCCGGGTTCCGTTGTAGGTGGTGCCGCCTACGGTGAGCGACTGCCCCGCCTGCGCGGTGCAGCCGGACGGCAGCGTGCCAATGCCGAAGCCGGCTGGAACGATCGTGCTCACGGTGCCGCCGGTGGACGGCTGTGGACCGTTGTTGCGATAGCGCAGCAGCAGGTTCTGCGCGGAGCCGGTCGCCACGTAGTTCGTCGGGAACGTGCCCTGTGCCTGGATGTCGGTGCCCGGCACCGCGGTGTACGCCACGTTGGCGCCGTTGTTGCCGGTATCGGTATCCAGATAGCTGGCGTTGGCCGAAGCGATCGCCGCAATGTTGTTGAACGAACCGTTGGTGCCCTGGATACCGGTCACCGTGATCGTGCTGGCATTGAGGTCGGCGAGCGAGAACGGGCCGCTGTAGGTGCAGCTCAGCTGACGGCTGCTGTTGGCGCTGGCGACCGAGTTGCAGGTGGGTGTCAGCGGACCGGAGAAGGTGCGCGCGGTGAGGTTGAAATCGGTGGTGGTGCCCGGCAGATTGTCGGTGACCACGATCGAGGCGCCGGCGGGTACCGCGCTGCCGCTGGCGATGCCGGGCGAGAGCTGGAACGACACCGCGCTGCCGGACACCACCGCGCCCGCGGGCGCCGTGCGGGTCTTGCCGACCTGCAGGTCGCCGCTGTTGCGCACTTCCGCCGACACCGTCGCCGAAGGCGGCGCGGTACCGGTGGCGGTCAGGTTGAAGCCGCCCACGCTCTGGCCGCGCACGTTGAAGCTGATCGTCCCGCTGGCGCCGGTGCTGCCGTTCGGCACGGTGCAGACCAGGTTGGGCGCGGTATAGGTGCAGGCGGCGGGCAAGGTGCCCGGATCCACCGACAACTGCGAGGGAATCAGGATGGTGACGAAATCATTCGTCGAGCTCGACGTGCGCGACCACTGCACATCGATCTGCGCTTCCATGCCCAGGCCGATGTCCGGCGGTGAATCGATCGAGGTGGCGACCACCGCGGCGTGCGCGAACGGCGCGAACAGCAGCGCGATCAAACCGGCGGCCCATCCCCCGGTCCAACGGAAAACACGTGATGCACCGGCTTCTGGCTTCCTGCCCTGGCGCTCCGCACAACACCCAGCCGCCAACGACACGCCGTTGGCGTTCGCCTTCTCGTCCTGCTTGTACACGCGTTTCCCCTGTTCCGTTTCGCCGCGTGGGGGCGGCGGTTCCGCCATCGCGGAAGAACGCCGCCGCGTCGCGCCGGGATGGCGGCGATGCAGGGATTTCTTCCGGACGGTGTTGGTCCACCGGAGTGCGGTGGAGCCGGACGGCGCGGGTGAAGAGCATGTGCACGCCGGCAGGCGGGCGCAGTCTAATTTGTGACTTTAGTCACCTCAATAACACACACTTACTCACACTTTCGATGGCTCTCGAAAGCTCTCGTTCGGCAGGGAAAATGGATCAGCCGGCCTCGCCCAGCCACAGGTAACCGCTGCCGCGCACCGCGCGCAGCGGCAGTTCGCGCCCGGTCTGTTTCTTCACCCTCGCCCGCAGGCGGTGCAACAGGACTTCCAGGCGATGCGGATCGAAGCCGGCGGGATCATCGGTGAGTCCCTGGATGAGCGTGTCCCGATCGATGGTCTGTCCGGGCCGCGCGATCAGCGGTTGCAGGAAGGCGCGTTCGCCTTCGGCCAGCACCAGTTCGATTCCGTCCGGCGCGCGCAGCTTCCAGCCGCCCGCGGTCAACGACCAGATCGAAATCGGAGACGGACCCGCCGCGGCGCGGGTCGTGGTCGACATCCGGCGCAGCAGGCTGTCGATGCCGGCGACCAGCACATCCATCTCGACCGGCTTGACCAGATAAAGATCGGCGCCGGTGCTCAAGCCCCGCGCCATGTCGTCCGCGCCGCCGCGCGCGGTCAGCATCAGAATGCCAACCGAAGCGATCTGCCGCAGATGCCTGGCCACCGCATAGCCATCCTCGCCGGGCAGCACGACGTCGAGGATCACGATGTCGCAACGATGCACGGCCAGATGCCGGTAGAGCGCTTCGGCATTGGCGAAACCCACGGCCTGGAAACCGCGATCGATCAGTTCCGACACGATCAGGTCGCGGAGTTCATCGTCATCTTCCGTCACCGCGATGCGGGCGGATGTCAGGCTGGCTTCGGGCATGGATTCGGGGGAGTGGATGCGCATGTGTGTAATTCGCATTGCGGCGGCAGCATATCGGATTCGCGATGGAAACGGTTACCCCCGGATTGCACGCGGACTTGCCACGAACGCGGCCGTGTCCGGCACGAAACCGTGCGATTTCCACGCGCACCGTACTCATCGGTGCACCTGGCTGGCATTGCCTCACTTTCACTCACTCATGCTCTCATGCCTGCGCCCGCCAGCCGCGACACGCACGACCACCGATGGCCGCCCGGAAAAAGAGAACGCCCGTCCAGGGGACGGGCGCTCCATGCCGCGCGGCGATGAATCCGGACTCAGTCCTTCCAGGTCTTCCTGATCGGATGGGCCTCGGTGTTGAACACCACCGCGTCGAAGTCCAGCGCGGTCTTGGGCGCGAACAGCAGGTAGTAGTACTTGAAGGTCTCGGCGAACAGGAAGCTCTCCATCGAATCGTTCTTCTCCTTGCTGCGCACGTCCTTCAGCGCGGCGAAGCCGTGCTCGGTGCGGGTGTGACGGACGAAGTCCTCGAAGAACTCCTTGCCCATGCCGCGGTAACGCGCGTCGCCGGTGTAGTGATGCAGGTAGTACGCCGACTCGACGATCTCCGGCCGCAGCGGATAGCCCGGCGAGGTCACTTCCATCTTCGCGTAGTCGATTGCTTCCGGCTCGATGCCGTGCAGGCGCCACATCTTCAGGCCGGACTCCTGCAGGCGCTTGGCGCGTTCCAGATCACCGCCGAACGCCAGCAGGCCCGGCATGAACGCATCCAGCGCGCCGTAGGTGGTCTGGGTGCGCTTGCCGGTGTTCATGTCGGCGTAGCCGTACCAGAATTCGCCCTCGCGCACTTCGTCGGCCAGGTACTGGTTGATCGGGCCGATGCTCTCGTCCCACATGCGCTTGCAGTCGGCATCGCCGAACAGTTTCCAGCACTTGAACAGATACTCGTAATACGAGTCGATGCCGCCGGCGATATGGCTGGTCGGATTGGTCCACTCGCCGGTCTCGACGTTGATGTTCAGGCCGACCAGGCCAATCCTGGAACGGCGGTTGAAGGTCTCGGTCAGCGCCCGCTTGGCCTTGTCGTAATAGATCGGGTTGCCGGTCAGTTTGCTCAGCGCGCCGAACTCGATCAGCAGGGTGCCGGTCTCGGCCGGATTGCTGACGGTGCCGCGGACCTTGCCGGTGCGCAGGTTGACGTGGGTGTACGGCAGCCCGGTCTTGCTCTCGAACACCGGCAGCAGGCGCTTGCCCAGATCCTCGGCCAGCTTGAGCAGGCGCTCGTCGCCGCTGAGCTGGTAGCCGGAGATCAGTCCGCCCAGCAGGCGGATGGTGATCTCGAAGTTCTGCACGTACATGTCGTGATCGAACGAGAGCTGGGTGGCGATCAGTTCGCGCGCTTCCGTCGCTTCCTTGTCCAGGCCGAGCAGGATCAGGGTATCCAACGCGTCCACCGGCGACATCAGCAGCGACTTCTCGTACCAGTCGCGCGGCTGGCCGCTGATCGGCTTCAGATCATCGTGGCCCTTGGCGAACTGCATGTAGCCCTGCCACGCATGGCGGGTCTCGGCCTTGACCTGTTCGGCCAGGCGCGCGGCCTCGGCCTCGTCCACCACCGGCACGTCCGCGCTCGCGGCCTTGGCGGCCGGCGCCGGCGCCGGCGTTCCGGTTGCCGCGGGCGCGGCCGTTTCGGCCGCCGGCTTCTGGCTGCAGGCGGTGCCGGCCACCAGGGTCAATGCCATCACCACCGCGCCGGCCAGGCGCTGGCCACGCAGGGCGCGACGGGGGGAATTCGTCGGGTTCGATACGTCGTGCATGGGAGTTCCTCTTTGCGGAAAACGATCAGGGCGTCGGCGCGGACATCGCGTCGGCGAGGGATTGCAGGGTCAGCGCCTTGCGCAGCGCCGCGGCGTCGGCCTTCGACGACACGCGCAGGCTGGCGGCTTCGCCGGGCAGCAGGTCCATGGCGTTGTCGGACAGCGTCGCGTCCAGATCGCCGAAGTCCAGCCACAGCGCCCGCACGAACACCGGCGAGCGCAGGGTCAGCACATAACCGTCACCCTCGGCGGCCAGGTCGGTGTCGATGCGCGGCGCCGGCAGGCGCAGGTCCTTCGGCGCGGTGAAGTAGACCAGTCCGCGCGAAACCGTCTCGCCACCACGAACCAGATCGAACACCGCGAACGTGCGCGCGGGATCCGCGCCGTCCAGCAGTTCGGCGTCGCGGAATTCGCCGGCCGATGTCGCCGACAGGGCGGCGATCGTCGCCGGCTGGCGGCGCTCCTTCAGCACGCGGCCGTCGAAATCCATCACCCGCAGGCGCCACTCGGCGTCCGTCGGCGTGGTCAGGTCGGACAGCAGCGACAACCGGGTCACGCCCTCCTTGCGCAGCGCCGCGACCGCCAGCGGCGCGAAGAACCGGCGCGCGTGGAAATGCAGCGGCTTCCAGCGCCCATGGAAGTCCACGCTCGACCACGAGGCACCCGGCCAGACGTCGTTGAGCTGCCAGTACAACGAACCCATCGTGTACGGCCGCGAAGCGCGATGATGGAGCGCGGCCAGTTCGATGCCGTCCGCCTGCATCACCCGGCTCAGGTAGACGAAACCGGCGAAGTCGCGGGGCTTGCCGTACTCGCGCTCGATGTAGAGCGACAGACGGGTGTTGCCCTCGCCGGCCAGGAACTTCTGGTGCGCCTTGATCACCGGGCTGTCGACCGCCTGTTCTTCCGGCTTGGCGAAGCTGGCGATGGTGCGCATCTCCGGCCACGCCTGCAGGCCGAACTCGGACATGAACCGCGGGGTTTCGTCCAGGTAGGCCTGCACCGGCTTGGAACCGGCCCAGACGTCCCAGTAATGCTTGTCGCCCTTGCGCGAATCGTTGGCCTTCTCGTCCAGATCGTTGCTGGGCGAACTGGACCAGTACGGCACGCCCAGTCCCTGCTCGCCCACCACCTGGCGCAGGTCCTGGCCGAACAGCGCCACGTAGCCCTGCCAGACCTTGTCGGCGAACGCCGGATCCGCCGCGACCAGCTGCTTGCGGTGGCCCCAGTCCTTCCACGCGGTCTCTTCCTCGTTGTTGCCGCACCACAGCACGATGCTGGGATGGTGGCGCAGGCGGCGGATGTTGTCGCGCGCCTCGGCCACCACGTTGGCGCGGAACGCCGGGTCGTAGCCGGGTTGCATGCCGCCGCCGAACATGAAGTCCTGCCAGATCAGCAGGCCGAGTTCGTCGGCGATCTCGAAGAACACATCGTCCTCGTAGTAACCGCCACCCCAGTTGCGCAGCATGTTCATGTTGGCGTCGCGCGCGGCGGTGAGCGCCGCGCGCACACGCTTCTCGTCGGCACGCGGCGGGAAGGCGTCGAACGGAATGACGTTGGCGCCCTTGGCGAACACCGGCACGCCGTTGATCACGAAGGCGAAGCCCTGGCCCTGCCCGTCCGCGTCGATATCGCGCTTGAGTTCGACCGTGCGCAGGCCGGTGCGACGCACGCTGCTCGCCTGCCCACCCTTGGCCTTCACAATGGCGCGGAAGGTATAGCGCGCCTGCTCGCCGTAACCCACCGGCCACCAGCGGCGCGGCTTGGGCAGGGTCACCTCCACCGCTACCGGCTGCGAACCGGCGCTCAGCGCGGCCTTTTGGCGCAGGACATCCACGCGGCGACCTTCCGGATCCCGCACTTCGATTTCGATGTCGGCGGAAGTGGCGCGCGCGGCCTCCACTTCAATCAGCACCGCCAATCGCGCCTGCCGCTCGTCCAGCGCGTCGGTGCGCACGGCCAGATCGGTGATGCGCAGATCGTCCCAGCTCTCCAGCCGGATCGGCCGCCAGATGCCGGCGGTCACGTAGCGCGGACCCCAGTCCCAACCGAAGTGGTAACCGGGCTTGCGCACGAAGTTGCCGACCATCGCGTCCTTCGGCTCGTCACCGTAGGGCGAGGGATAGTTGCCGGCGATCTTGTGCGGCATCGCCTGCACCTTCGGCAGCAGCGTGCGGATCGGCGAACGGAACACCACCCGCAGTTCGTTGCCGCTCGCCTTCAGCCGGCCGTCCACGCGCGCGCGCCAGATGCGGTGGCTGTTGTCGGCCTTCAGCAGCGGCTGGCCGTTGAGTTCGACCTCGGCGAAGGTATCCAGTCCCTCGAACACCAGTTCCGCGTGCGGACGCGCCAGAGTGGCGGCATCGACATCGAAGCGGCCCAGGTATTCCCAATCGGCCAGGCCGATCCATTGCAGCGCCGCTTCCGGCGCGCCGACGTAGGGATCCGCGATCACCCCGTTGGCGAACAGGTCGGTGTGGACCGTACCCGGCACGGCGGCCTTCGCCCATCCGGCGGCCTGCGGATGCGCCGGCAGTTGGGCGTCGCCGGGCAGCAGGCGGAAGCGCCAATCGGCGCTGACCGCCTGCGACCGGGCGGCCGGTTGCGCGATCGCGGTGGTGCCCAGCAACAGCCAGACGATGCAGAGCATGGCTCGCATCCAGGCGGGAACCGTGGCGGCAATGCGTTGGACTCTCATGTACTCGCTCCTCCTCGTCGGCCGCCGCGGTTCGGTGCCGTGACGGCCCCCGCGTGACCTGATCCTGCGCCGTTCCCGCCACGCGCGCGCGGCGCGGGAACCCGTGCGTCCGTCCGCGATCCGGTGACCCGGATCCGGCCGGACCTCCTGCCTCAATGCCGCAGCTGCGTCGCGTCCAGCGGTTTCAGCGACGCCTCGTCCTTGGCCCAGCTCAACCCGAGGCCGATGTCGCCGGAGCGCTGGTAGAAATCCAGCCGCAGCCGATGCCAGCCGCGACGCAGCGGCACGCTGCCTTCCACCGGCTGGTCGTAGGTCTCGTTGCGCACCACCGCCTCGCCGTCGATGTACAGCGCCGAGGCGTCGTCGGCCTGCGCGCGGAAACGGTACAGGCCGTCCTCGGGCACGTGCAGCCAGCCTTCGAACACCAGCCCGAAATGCTCGTGGCGACCGTAGCCGCGCCAGTCGAACGACTGCGCGCTGCCGCTGCGCACCGGCTTGGCCGCTTCCATCTCGGCGAAGCGGTCGAAGGTGCCTTCGTAGTAGCGGTAGGACACGCCGGAGGCGCGCGCGTCCTTCGGTTCCGGCTGTGCCGGCTTGTAGCGGCGGTTGCGCAGGGTCGCGCGGTGGATGCCGCTTTCGCGTCCGTCGGCGGTGATGGTCAGCGTGCGTACCGTGACCGCGCCGTCGGCCGGCACGGTGACGCTGACCGGTCCGGTCGCCCGTGGCGAGGCGATGGTCGGGACGCTGCCGTCCAGGGTGTAATGGATGCGGCTGCCGGGCACGCGCGGGCGCAGATCCAGCGTGTACTGGTCCTGTTCCACCGCCAGGCCGTCGCGCAGGCCCCATGGCGCCGGAATGCGGTAACGCAGTCCGGCCTGCGACAGGCGCGGGATACTGGCCGGACAGGCGCCGGTCGAAAGCATCGAAATCGCGCTGCGCCTGCGGCGTCCACGCGATCTCGGCCAGCGCCAGCAGGGCGCGGGAACACCATGTACTCGACCACTTCCTCGCGCGGCATGCGCTCGGTCCACACGTTCGCCTGTACGCCAAGGATGTGGTGGCGCTTGTCGGCTTCCAGTTCCACCGGCACCGGGTCGTAGGCGTAGACGGTCTCGATCGGCAGCTCGCCGCCCTTCTGCCACAACTCGGTGTCCTTCGGACCCTGGCCGTAGTCGAGGTAGCAGCAGCGCGTGGGCGACATGATCACGTCGTTGCCGTGGCGCGCGGCGGCGATCCCGCCGGCCTCGCCGCGCCACGACATCACGGTGGCGTCCGGGGCCAGACCGCCTTCGAGGATCTCGTCCCAGCCGATCAGGCGCTTGCCGCGCGAATGCAGGAAGCGCTCCATCCGGCGGATGAACCAGCTCTGCAGTTCGTGCTCGTCCTTCAGCCCCTCGCGGCGGATGACTTCATGCGCCGCCGCGCTCTGCTGCCAGCGCGTCTTCGGCGCTTCGTCGCCGCCGATGTGCACGTACGGCGCCGGGAACAGCGGGATGACCTCGTCCAGCACGTTTTCAAGGAATGTGAAGGTCGGTTCGGTCGGACAGAAGATGTCGTCGAACACGCCCCAGGTGGTGCCGGTCTCGAACGGCCCCGGCGTGCAGCCCAGTTCCGGATAGGCGGCCAGGGCGGCCAGCGCATGGCCCGGCATCTCGATTTCCGGAATCACCGTGATGTGCAGCGAAGCCGCGTAGGCGACCACTTCGCGCACTTCGTCCTGGGTGTAGAAACCGCCGTAGGGCTTGCCGTCGCCGTCGGTTTCCTTGCGCTGCCCGCCCACCTCGGTCAGGCGCGGATAGCGCTTGATCTCGATGCGCCAGCCCTGGTCGTCGGTGAGGTGCCAGTGGAAGCGGTTGAGCTTGTAGTGCGCCATCCGGTCCAGCAGCCGCTTGATGAAATCGACCGGGAACAGGTGGCGACCCACGTCCAGATGCATGCCGCGATAGGCGAAGCGCGGCGCGTCATCGATGCGCAGCGCCGGCACCTCCAGCCGCGGGGCGCGGTCGATGGGCAGCAGTTGCATCAGCGTCTGCACGCCGTAGAACTGGCCGGCGACATCGCCGCGCAGGCTGACGCCCTGCGGCTGCACGTGCAGTTGGTAGGCCTCGGCGGCGATGTCCTTGCCGGCGGGCGCCAGCCGGATCACGTCGGCGGTCTTCGCCGATGCCTTCCCGCAGTCACGCAGCGCCCAGCCCTGTCGCTCGCGCAGCCAGGCATTGAGCAGATCGGCGTTCGCCCGCGAGTCCTTGCCTTCCGCGCACAGCCGCGTGGACGGCGACAGCACGAAGGTTCCGGTTTCCCGTTTGACCGATGCCGGCAGCGGCACCAGCGAAGGCGCCGCTGCCGGCGCGGGCGCCTGTGCGTGCGTGAATCCCGGAGCCAGCAGGATCACGACTGCCGCCAGCCAACGTTGCATCGATCCAAAACTTGACGCGTGTATTCCGTGCAAAGCCCTTCCCTCCTCGCTCGGTGTAGTGGCCCGGCTCAGCCGCGCGGGCGCACCACGTTCAGTACCTCATGGCATGCGCCCATGGTGTGGTAGTCCGTCTTGCCGGCCGGACTCTTCTCGTCGCTGTACTTGCGGTTGTCCGCATCCAGGATGCGGTACCACGCGCCGTAGCGGTGATCGACGAAATGCTTCCAGGCGTAGTCCCACAGGCGGTCGTACCACTGCCAGTAGGACGCGTCGCCGGTGCCCTGCGCCAGCAGCGCGGCGGCGGCCAGCGATTCGGCCTGCACCCAGAAATACTTGTCGTCATCGCACACCGTGCCGTCCGGGGCGAAGCCGTAGTACAGACCGCCCCGCGCCTCGTCCCAGGAACGCGCCACCGCGACATCGAACAGGTGACGCGCGGTCGGCACCAGCCAGTCGGCATCGACATGGCGATCCAGGATCATCAGCAGCTTGGCCCACTCGGTCTGGTGGCCGGGCTGGAATCCCCACGGACGGAACAGATGCTTGGGGTTGTCGCGGTTGTAGTCCCAGTCGATGTTCCACCGGGTGTCGTAGTGTTCCCACACCAGCCCGTCGGCCTTGGCGGCCTGGCGGCGGGTCATGTGATCGGCCAGTTGCAGGGCGCGCTCGACATAACGGCGCTCGCCGGTGGCCTCGAACGCCGCCAGCATCGCCTCGCACATGTGCATGTTGGCGTTCTGGCCGCGATAGCCGGTGAAATTCCACTGCGCGTCGGCCTCGTCCTTGTACAGACCGTATTCCGGTTCCCAGAACCGCTGCTCCAGCAGGTTCCAGGTTTCGTCCATCCAGCCACGCGCCTCTTCCACGCCGGCCTTCACGCCGCAGGAATAGGCCAGCAGGACGAAGGCCACGCCGTAGCAGTGGTTCATGTCGTCCTCGACCACGCCGTCGCGCAGCGTCCACGCGTAGCCACCGGTGGCCGGGTTGCGGTGCACCTCGCGCAGGTAGCGCAGGCCGTGCTTCACCGCGTCCAGGTATTCGGCGTTGCCGAATTCGCGGAACGCCATCGCGTAGTTGAAGACGAAGCGCGTGCTGCTGACCAGGTGGCGATGGCCGGCGTCGTAGACGCTGCCGTCGTCGCGGAAGTAATGGAAGAAGCCGCCGGCCGGATCGATGGCGCGCGGATGGTAGAAGGCCATGGTCTGCGCGATGTGTTCGCGCAGGAACGCGGGCGACCGGAAATCCGGCGCGGTATCAGGCGTGCTCATGTTGGTCCTGCAGCAGTTGTTGGACTTCGGCCAGGGTCGGCATGGCGGCGAAGGCGCCTTTGCGGGTCACCGCCAGCGCGCCGACCGCGGCACCGAAGCGGAGGGTGTCCTCGATGGCCGCGCGGTCGTGGCAGAACGCGGCGAAACCCGCGCCATCCCCGCCCCGCTCGCCCAGCCGGAACAGCAGGCCACCGACGAAGGCATCGCCCGCCGCGGTGGTGTCGCGCGTCTCGACCCGGAAACTGGTCACGCGCCCGTCGGCCTGGCGGGTGAACCAGCGGATCGGCGCGGCGCCGTCGGTGATGATCAGCAACCGGGCGTGGCCTTCGAACAGGCGCTCGCGCACCCGGCTTTCGCCTTCCGCGCCACCGCCGAACGGACGCGCGAGGTAGTCGAGTTCTTCCTGCGACAGCTTCACCAGATCCGCATTGCCCAGCGCTTCCCACAGCCGCGGCGCCGGATCCACGCCGGCCGGCCACAGGGCCGGGCGCAGGTTCAGATCCAGGCTGACCACCGCGCCGGCCGCGCGCGCGCGCAGCATGCCATTGAAGGTGGTCTCGGCGATGGTCGGCTCGGTCAGGCTGTTGGAGCAGACGTGGAAGCTGCCGGTGTTGTTGAAACAGGCGGGCTGGAAATGCTCGGTGCGGAACAGCAGGTCCGCCGCCGGTGGCCGGTAGAAGCTGAAGCTGCGTTCGCCGGTCGCGTCCAGGGCAACGAACGCCAGCGCGGTCTTGGCCTCGCCGGTGCGCACGATGCAGTCGGTGGCCACGCCGGCCGATTCCAGGCTCTCGCGCAGGAAGTCGCCGAACATGTCCTCGCCCAGCATGCCGGCGAAATGGGTGTCCGCGCCCAGCCGGGCCGCGGCCACCGCCACGTTGGCGGGGGCGCCGCCGGCGTACTGCAGGAACGCGCGCGGGGTATCCGGCGTGGCCGGCGGCTGGGCGAGTAGATCGATCAAAACCTCGCCGAAACAAACGATCTTCGACATGTTGGCCTTACGCTCCCTTGGCCGCCGAGGCGTCCGGGCGCGAACCCGAGAGGCCATAGAAGATGATGTAGCCGTAGCAGAGCAGCGGCAGGATGAAGGCGTGATGCAGGCCGATGTTGTCCGCCAGCACACCCTGCAGGTACGGAATGATCGCGCCGCCGACGATCGCCATGATCAGCAGGCTCGACGCCTTGCCGGTCAGCGGTCCCAGTCGCTCGATGCCCAGCGCGAAGATGGTCGGGAACATGATCGAATTGAACAGGCCGGTGGCGACCACGCTGTACACCGCCATCGAACCTTCGGTCAGCATGGTGGTCGCCAGCAGGGCGACGTTGACCGCGGCGAAGATCGCCAGCAGCTTGCGCGGCGAGAACTTGACCATGATGGCCGAACCGGCGAAGCGTCCGATCATCGCCATCGTCCAGTACGCCGATACATAGTTGGTCGCTTCCTTCTCGGTGAAGCCGCCGATGTTCGGCATCGACAGGTAGTTGACCAGGAAGCTGCCGATCGCCACTTCGGCGCCGACATAGAAGAAGATGCCAAGCACGCCGAACAGCACATGGCGATGACGCAGCGCCTCGCCCAGCGTGTGCTTGACCGGATCCGCCTGCTCGGTGGATTCGGTCAGCGCCGGCAGGCGGAACAGGAACACGAACACCGCCAGCAGGAACAGCGCGATGCCCAGGCCCACGTACGGACCCTGCACCGCCTGCGCTTCCTGGACGCGGTAGGCCAGTTGTTCGGCCTCCGGCAGCGCCGCGATCTGATCGGCGCTCTTGACCGTGTTGCTCAGGATCAGCAGGCCGCCGAAGATCGGCGCGATCGCGGTACCCAGCGAATTCAGCGCCTGCGCCAGGGTCAGCCGGCTGGAACTGGTCTGCTCTGGTCCCAGCAGCGCGACATAGGGATTGGCCGCCACCTGCAACACGGTGATGCCGGTGGCCAGCACGAACAGCGCGCCGAGGAAGGCTTCATAGATGCGCAGTTCAGCCGCCGGCCAGAAGCCCAGCGCGCCGATGCCGGCGATCACCAGGCCAGCGACGATTCCCTTCTTGTAGCCCAGGTGCGCGACCAGTCGGCCGGCCGGCAGCGACATCAGGAAGTACGCGCCGAAGAAGGTGAACTGCACGAGCATCGCGCGCGCGTAGTTCAGCTCGAACACCGCCTTCAGGTGCGGGATGAGGATGTCGTTGAGGCAGGTCAGGAAGCCCCACATGAAGAAGATCGTGGTGACCACGGCCAGGGCCACGCGGGTGTTGACCGCCGGGGCGGCGGCGGAGGTCCGGGGCTGGGGTGTCGGAGCAAAGGCCATGCTGTGGCTCGCCTCAGGGTTCGGTGGGTACGAAGGAATGGAAGGACATCATGGGCGCGGCGCCCCGCTGCTTTCGCGGATGCGCAGTTCCACCGATGCGGTGGTGCGCTGCGGCGGCGCCTCGGGTTCGCCCAGGCGGCGCAACAGCAGTTCGGCGGCCTGCCGGCCACGCTCGCGCGGATTCACCGCCAGCGTGGTCAGCGGCGGCGACGTCACCGCGGCCTCGGAAATATCGTCGAATCCGGTGACCGCGAAATCGCGGCCCGGATGGATCCCGCGCGATGCCAGGCCCAGCATCAGGCCGAGCGCGACGGTGTCGTTGTAGCAGACCGCCGCGGTCGGGGCCGGTTCGCTGGCGAACAGTTCGCCGCTGCGCGATGCCGCTTCCAGCCGGTTGGGCGCCGACTCGATCATCCGTCCGTCCTCGACCGCCAGGCCGGCTTCCTGCATCGCCTGCGCGTAGCCCGCGCGGCGCTGCCGGCAGGACGACGAATCGGCGTGGCCGCCGAAGAAGGCGATGCGGCGATGGCCCAGGCCAATCAGGTGCTGCGTCGCCATGTAGGCGCCGCGCTGGTTGTCCAGCGCCAGGAAATCCCAGTCGGCGCCGTCCAGTTCGCGGTTGAACAGGAGCACGTTGCCGTGCGCGCCCAGCACCTGCCGCAGCTGCGTGCTGTCGCTGCCCTCGGCGGGCGACAGGATCAGCCCGGCCGGCATGTGTTCCATCAGGGTGGACAGCACCGCCTGCTGGCGTTCGGGCGATTCGGCGGTGCTGCCGAGCAGGGTCACGTAGCCACGCGCGCCCAGTGCCTCGTCCACGCCCGCGGCGAATTCGGCGAAGAACGGGTTGGACAGATCGTTGATCACCAGCGCGACGCTGGAGGAGGTCTGCCGGCGCAGGTTGGCCGCGCCGCGGTTGTAGACATACCGCTGGCGGCGCAGTTCGGCTTCCACCCGCGCGCGGGTATCGGCGTGCACCAGCGGGCTGCCGCGCAGGACCAGCGAAACGGTCGCGCGGGAAACCCCGATGGCGTTGGCGATGTCGGTGACCGTAACCGCCCGCTTGCCGGCCTTCCGGCCCGCGCCTGCGCGGGTGCCCTTCCCTGTCGCGGTGGCTTTGTCTTTCATCTGTTCGTAACGTCCCAGGAAGCCGCAAGCCTAAACGATCACGCGGGGGAAAATGCCATGCCGGCCGCCGGACCGGTGGGAGAGAGAGCCGGAGCGGCGGCGGACATGGCGGTAACTCACTGGCCGCCCGCGGACGGAACGGCGCAGAACGATGCCGGCAGATCGGTGGCGCGGGTGCCCCAGCCGGTGGTCGGCGGCGTGGCGGTCAGCGCGTACTCGATGCGGCCGCCCTGCTGCAGGCGATTCCAGTCCACCCAGACCGGCGCATGCGCCTGCCCGTCCACGCGCACGCCATCGACATACTGCAGCGTGCGGCCATCGGCGCCCGGCGCGTCGATGCGCAGGGTGCGGCCCTGGCCCAGGTCCATCTCGACCCGGCTGAACCGCGGCGCATGCAGCAGGAACTGGCCGGTGCCGGGCACGGCCGGATACAGGCCCATCGCGCTGAACAGGTACCACGCCGACATCGTGCCGAGGTCATCGTTGCCGGTCACGCCGTTGGGCGCGTTGGTGAACAGCTGCTGGGCCGCGCGCAGCACGGTGGTGGTCTTCCACGGCTGGCCGATCAGCGTGTACATCCACGGCGCATGCAGATCCGGTTCGTTGTTGGGGTTGTATCGGTACTGGTTGTAATAACTGTACGGGCCGACCACCCATTCCTTGCGCGCGGCGTGCAGCGGATCCTTCACCAGGGCGTCGTAGGCGAAGAAGGTGTCCAGGCGCTTGCCGGCCTGCTCGGTGCCGTGCATCGCCTCGACCAGCCCGGGCACGTCCTGCTGCACCAGCCACTGGTACTGCCAGGCGGTGCCTTCGTGGAAACCATGGTGCGAACGCGGACTGTAGTGACCGTCGGCCGGCACGTACCAGCCGCCGTCCTCCATGCGCGCGCGCGGGAAGCCGGTGAAGCCGGTTTCCTCGTCCCGCACATCGGCGTCCCACACCTTGCGCCAGTTGCGGCCGCGCTCGCGCAGCACCGCGACATCCTCGCCCAGGCCGAGGCCATCGGCCATCTGCGCCAGCGAGCAATCGGCCAGTGCGTATTCCAGCGTCGCCGATCCGCCATGGTGCGGGTCCACGTCCATGCCCTTGGACGGCCAGGCGCGGTCGTACTGGACGAAGCCGTTGGCCAGATAGCTGGCGTTGCCGGAACGGCCGGCATGGCGCGAGTTGGTCGGCGGCATCTCGAAGGCGTTCTGGCGCAGCGCCGCATAGGCCTGCTTCTCCACGCCCTTGAGCGCGCCGAAGCGCCACAGATCGACCATGAACGGGGTGACCGGATCGCCGGTCATCACGTTGGTTTCAAAGTTGGCGTAGCCCCAGCGCGGCAGCCAGCCGCCCTGCTCGTGGATCGCCAGCAGCGAGCGGCCGATGTCGCGGGTGCGCTCGGGACGCAACATCGCCAGCAACTGGTTCTGCGAACGGTAGGTATCCCACAGCGAGAAATACTCGTAGTAGGTCCAGCCGTCGGCACGGTGGATCTGCTCGTCGTAACCGCGATAGCGGCCGTCGGCGTCGCTGCCGGTCAGCGGCTGCAGCAGCGCGTGGTACAGCGCGGTGTAGAACACCGTGCGGTCGTCCTGGTTGCCGCCCTGCACGCGGATGCTGGCCAGTTCCTTGCGCCAGGTGTCCTGGGCCTGCTTGCGCATCTGCTCGAAGCCGAGCAGCTTGCCGCCGCGCATGCCGTCGCTGCGCAGGTTGTTGCGCGCGCCTTCGGCATCGACGTGCGAGATCGCGCTGATCGCGGTGACCGCCTTGCCCTTGCGGGTGTCGAAGCTCAGCCAGGCGCCGTTGAGCTTGGCCTCGCCTTCCATGCTGTGACGCGCGCCCGGCAGGCCGCCGGTCTCGCCCCAGGTGCCGAACGCCTTGAACGGACGATCGAACTCGATGCGGAACCAGGTGGTGTACTGGTGGCCACCGCAGAAGCTGCGGGTGACCAGCTTGCCTTCCACCACGCGATCGCCCACCACGTCGACGGTGCTGCCGATCACCGAATGGCGCTCGTTGGCCTGCGCCACGTTGACCAGCACGTGGCCTTCGTTGGCGCCAGCGGAGAAGGTGTAGCGCTCGGCCGCCGCGCGGGTCAGCGCGGTCGCCTCGGCGTCGATGCCGCCGTAATCGAGCAGGCGCACCTTGTAATAGCCCGCCTGCCCCACTTCACCGTCGTGGCTGTAGCGGGAGGCGTAGGTCTTGTGGTTGAAACGCTTGGGATCCTTGGTGTCGAAGTCGCCGCCCGGCCCGATCGTGCCGGTGACCGGCAGGACCGAGACCTGGCCGCCCTGCTCCCAGCAACCGGCGCCGGACAGGAACGAATGGCCGAAGCCGCGGATCTTGGGATCGTCGTAACGCCAGCCCGTGTAGTGCTCACCGATGGGGCTGACCTGGATCAGGCCGAACGGCGCGGAGGCGCCCGGAAAGGTATTGCCGTCGTCCTTGCTGCCGATGAAGGTGTTCACCTCGCGCACCGGGTCCACCGCCGGAGCGGCCTGGACCAGCGGCGCCGCCAGCGCCAGAAGGCCGGCCAAGGCCAGCGAAGCGGTGCGGAAACGCGGGGAAGTCGGCAGTCGGGACGTCGGTTTCATGCGGTCTGATTACCTGTATGCATGCGGTCGTCGCGACCGCGGGTTGAAGCTTCCTGGAGCCCGGACGGCATCCCCTCGGGGAGGACGCCGCCGGATTGTATGACGCGTCAAACTACGGCTGGAGCGGGAAAAATGGCCCGGCCGAAGCCGGGCCGACCGCCCCGGGCCCGTCCCTGCGGACGGGGAGAGACCCCGGGGATCACTCGAAGTTGAACACGTACTCCATCGCCAGTTCGCGGCCCACCGGGCTGAACAGGCGGCTGTTGTAGAACTCGTAATCCAGCTTGTACGGGTCCTTGTGGTTCCAGCCGGTGCTGTTGAACACGTTGGTCACGTAGAGATTGATCTTCGCCCGCGGCGTAATGCGGTAGCCGACGTTGAAGTTCCAGGTGATCGCCGGTCCGACGCGGCCGTAGTACTTCTTGGTGGCCTGGCCGTAGGTCGGGCTGTTCGGATCCGTATCCACGCAGCCGGCCTTGTCGCTCGGCACGCCGCCATCGGCGAACGGGATGCAGCCGCCGGAGTTGTCCAGATCGTTGGTGTCCCAGTGGTAACGCACGCCGGGCACCGCGCCGATGCGGTCGCCGTACACAGTGGCGTTCCAGTTGCCGTAGGCCCAGCTGACGCTGCCGCGGATCTTGCTGCGGATGTCGCGATCGCGACGCTCCGGGTTCGGATCGGTGCGGTAGGTCTGCTCCTTCATCGACTGCAGGTTGGTGTAGTTCACACCGAACTGGAAGTCGCCCCAGCGCTCGGTCGACAGGCGATAGCGGGCCGACACGTCGATGCCCGCCACTTCGCGCTGTGCGATGTTGATCGGGCCGCGGCGGACGTCGGTGATGAAACCGTTCCCGTCACGGGTGACGCGGTCGATGATCGACGCGCAGTAGTCGGCGCCGCCCGGATTGGACCAGCTCTGGCCTGGCGTGGTGGTCAGGCCGGTGCGGCAGCCCGCCTCGTCACGCAACACGATGTCCTCGCCAATGTCGCGGATTTCGTCTTCCAGTTTGATCGTCCAGTAGTCGGCGGTCAGCGACAGGTTTTCGACGATGTCCCAGACAAACCCGGCGGTCCACGACTTGCCCAGCTCCGACTTCAGATCCGAGGCGCCCTCGCGATTGATGTTGAACGGATAGGTGACGTCCGTGTTTTCGGAGGTGCAGTTGTTGGTCTGGAAGTCGCCGCTGTCGATGCAGCGGAACGGGTCCAGCGTGCGCACCTGCGCCGAGCTGTGCTCGGCCAGCAGGTAGTGCATGTCCGGGGCGCGGAAGCTGGTCGCGTAGCTGCCGCGGATCAGCAGGTTGCTCAGCGGACGCCACTGCAGGCCGGCGTTCCAGGTGGTTTCGCTCTGGGTGCCGATGCTGGTCGAGGGATCCGAGTACGACTTGTAGTCGCCGTAGCGGTCATAGCGCGCGGCCAGGGTCGCGGTCACCGTGTCCACCAGCGGCACGCTGAACTCCACGCCGGTCGAGTAGCGGGTACGCTCGCCACCGCCGCGGTCGATGTTCTGCACGTCGTAGTCCAGGTTGCCGCGCGGATCCGGGTTGAGCTTGTAGCCCTGCTGCGCCGCTTCGACGACCGCGGCGAAACCGATAGGACCGGCCCAGCCTTCGAACAGATCGCCGCTCAGGCTGAAGGCGGCCTGGTTGACCCACGACGCCGACTGGTTGATCGAATGGGTGCCGAACTGGCGGTACTGTTCCGGCGTGATCGGATTCCACCAGCGCTCGCGGTTGAGGCTGTATGCCGGCAGGCCGTTCACGACGCCCAGCTGCGGGCCGAGGAAGTAGGCGTTGGCCAGATCCCAGTCGACCGTGGAAATGCTCTCGCGCACCGAGTAGTACGAACGGCCCAGCGAGGCATCCCAGTCGAAGCGGCCGACGGTGCCGCGCAGGCCGGCGCTGATGTCCCAGGAACGTTCCTGGTTGTGGTTGCGCAGGTTGGCGTCGCCGCCGACTTCCCGGGCGGTGAAGTTGCGCACGCCGATCAGGGTCTGCCCGGTGTTCACGTCATAGAACGCGGGCGCGTCCAGGCCGGCCGGCAGCTGCACGCCCGGAGGCGAGGTGCCCCACTCGGCTTCCGAGCTGAACACCGACAGGTTGGCCCAGGCCTGCATGCCGTTCTCGAAGTCCCAGGTGCCGTACAGGTAGCCGGAGACGTCCTTGCTGCCGCTGCGGATCAGCCAGTTGCCGAAATCCGAACTCAGGCCGCACAGCTGTCCGGTGTTGGTGATGGTGTCGCTGTTGCGGTTGTAGGTCAGGCGATCGGCCAGGTAGAACTCGCCGCCGAACTTGTCGCAGGTGCCGGCCGGCGGCGCCTGGCGCATGCCGGTGGCGGAATCGATCAGGGCCAGGCCGCTGAACGGACGGAAGCCGACCTTGCGCTGCTCCGGATTCCACGAGCTGTACGGCGCATCGTCGGAATCGTCCATGCCGGGACGATCGCGGCCGAACAGCGGATCGCGCTCGGTGTACTGCAGCGCGTAGGTGACGCTCCAGTTCTGGCCGGTCTTGCCGCCCGCCCAGGAGATGTCCCAGGTGTCGCGGCCGCCTTCGGTGGAGGAACCGCCACGGATGCGGAACTCGTTTCCGTCGTAGTTCTTCTTCAGGATGATGTTGACCACGCCGGCCACCGCGTCCGAGCCGTAGATGGCCGACGCGCCGCCGGTCAGCACTTCCACGCGCTCGACGGCGGCGGCCGGAATATTGCTGTAGTTGGCGAAATTGCTCTGGCCGCCGTAGGGCAGCGGATAATCGGCCACGCGACGGCCGTTGACCAGCAGCAGGCTGCGGCCCGGACCCATGTTGCGCAGGTTCAGCGGGCTGGCATTCGGCGTATGCGAACCCCACGCCACGTCGGACTCGACGGTGCCGATCGCTTCGTTGAGCGTGCTCAGCATGTCGTAGACGGTGGTGAAGCCTTCCTTCTTGATCTGGTCGGCGGAAATGATCTGGACCGGCGCCGGGCCTTCCACCTGGGCGCGCTTGATGCGCGAGCCGGTGACGGTGACGGTATCGAGTTCCTGGGTGGACTCGGAAGCGGCCTCCTGGGCGGAGACGGACAAGCTGGGGAGCATCGCCAACAGCAACGCACTGGTCAGGAGGTTGCGGCGATAGCGGTGGGACTGAGCCATTTGCTGATTTACTCGGTGGGTGGTGTGGTATGAGACAGCAGTTGCAGCGTGGTCCAGAAAATCTTTCTCTCGATCTAACCCCGCATTTGAATCGGTCTAAGCCAACTCATCCGCGCTCTCTGGATCGATCCAAATTAAGCACGGGTGAACGTAACCCGCATTCCGCAACGCAACAAAGCCCCGGAAGTTGCGTTTTTGAATCGAGACAAATCAATTAAATCAATGCTTTGCGGACCCGAGCGAAAGCCCCCTGCCACAGCTTCGTGACGGGCGCATGAAGGAACTGCGCGAAAAAGCCGTTCGGGCGTGGCGCGGCGGGAACGGCGTGGATTCCGGCGGCGCCCCGGCCTTGGCCGCCGGCCCCGATCAATGCGTGGCCAGGGCCTGCCGGAACGCCGCGACGATCGCCGGATCGGTTTCCTGGCGGTCGTATTCCAGCCCGGCCAGCGCCGGGTTGTGGAAGTCCATCGCGGTGACGCGCCGCGCCTTCGCCGAGGCGTGCACTTCGGTCACGCCGGTCGCCCGCACCAGTCCGGCGACGTTGGCCGGCGTCAGCCCGGCACCGGCCAGGATGGCGATGCGGCCGGCGGCCTGCCGCACATGGCCGGCGATTGCCGCCGCGCCCTGCACCGCATCGGCTTGGCCGCCGGAGGTCAGCACCCGATCACAGCCTAGCGCCACGATCGCTTCCAGCGCGGTGGCCGGATCGCGCACGGCGTCGAAAGCGCGATGGAACGTGATCCGCATGCCCGATGCCGCCGATACCAGTTCACGGCACAGCGGCAGGTCGATGTCGCCGCCGGGATCAAGCGCGCCGATCACCACGCCGTCGCAGCCCAGCTGCCGGCACGCAGCGATGTCGTGCAGCATCACCTCGGTTTCTTCCGGACCGTACAGGAAGTCGCCCGCGCGCGGCCGGATCAACACGAAGATCGGAATCGACAGGCGATCCCGGGTCATCGCCAGGGTGCCGTAGGAAGGCGTGGTGCCGCCCTCGCCCAGGTTCTCGCACAGTTCGATCCGATCCGCGCCGCCGGCCTGCGCCGCCAATGCGGACAGGTGCGAATTGGCGGCGATTTCCAGCAGGGTACCCACGGGCTTGTCGCTCATGACTGCGTGGTCGTGTAGACCGATTCGGATTCGCGCAGATCGTCGCGCTTGCCGGCGTCGCACACCGCGTAGACGAAACCGCGATGCAGGGCGAACGCACCGACCTCGCCATGCTTGTTGAGCGCGAGGAAGCACACCTGCAGGTTCCGGCTGGCCTCCGGACGCTTGCGCACCACCCGGTCGATGGCCTCGCGGCACGCGTCCATCGGCGAGCGGCCCTGGCGCATCAGTTCCACCACCAGAAAGCTGGCGGCATTGCGGATCATCTCCTCGCCCACGCCGGAGGCGGTGGCGGCGCCGACTTCGTTGTCGACGTACAAGCCCGCGCCGATGATCGGACTGTCGCCGACCCGGCCGTGCATCTTCCAGGCCATGCCACTGGTGGTGCAGGCGCCGGCCAATCGGCCCTGCGCGTCGATGGCGAGCATGCCGATGGTGTCGTGATTGTCCTTGTTGCCGGGCTGGCTGCGCCGCTCGGCGTTGATCTCCGGCTTGTACTCGGCGGTCTTCAGCCACTCGCGCCAGGCTTTCTCGGCCTGCGGGGTGAGCAGGCGCTTCTTCTCGAAGCCTTCGGCGACCGCGAACTGCTGCGCGCCCTCGCCCACCAGCATCACGTGCGGGGTCTTTTCCATGACGCGGCGCGCCACCGAGATCGGATGCAGGATGTCTTCCAGCGCGGCCACCGAACCGCAGCGCCCGTCGCCGTCCATGATGCTGGCATCCAGGGTCAGTACGCCGTCACGATCCGGATTGCCGCAATGGCCGACCGTGGGATTGCACAGTTCGCTCTCGGCCCAGCGCGCCCCGGTTTCCACTGCGTCCAGCGCGCTGCCGCCCCGGGCCAGCACCGGCCACGCCGCCTGGTTGGCGGGCACGCCGAAATCCCAGGTGGACACCACCCGCGCACCGGGGGTGGAAGCGGCGCCCGCGCGCATGGCGGGCAACGACAGGGCACCGGCGGCCAACAGGCCGGCCTGCAGGAACTGCCTGCGATCAGTCATCGGATCCTCCCTCGGGATGGGCGCGCGCGGCGCCGTGTCGAATCAATCCAGGTGGTGCGAGGCGTACCACGCGGCCGCGCCCATCACGCCGAGCTGGCCGTGATCGACCCGCCACACCGGCACGTGCCGCAGCACATGGCCGAGCACGCCCTTGTTGAGATAGCGCTCGCGGAATGCGCCCTTGCGCAGGAACTGCTCGATATGGCCGGAAATGCCGCCGGCCAGATAGACCGCCTTGGCGCCGAACGCGATCGCCAGATCGCCGGTCAGGCTGCCCAGCCAGCCGCAAAAGACTTCCACCGTCTCCACCGCCAGCGGGTCCTCGCCCGCCTGCGCGGCGGCGATCAGCTGCTCGGGCGTCTGCCAGCGCGGCGTCTTGCCGCGAATCTCGCACAGGCACGGATACAGGTTCATCAGGCCGTTGCCGGACAGCACGCGCTCGTTGTCCACGTGCGGCCAGCGCTTCATCAGCAGCGCCAGCACGTCCATTTCCAGCGCGTTGCCCGGCGCCAGCGCGGCATGGCCGAACTCGCTGGCCAGCACCGGTCGCGTGCCGCCCTCGAAACGCAGCGCCGCGCCGAGCCCGGTGCCCGGGCCGAGCACCAGCGCCGGCCAGTGGAAGGTGTGCGGGTGCTCGCCGCTCAGCGGCGACAGGCCATCGGCGTGCAGATAGGGAATCGCGTAGGCGACCGCCTCGAAATCGTTGATCAGCGACAGCGTCGCCAGTCCGGACGCCTGCCGGGTGCGCTCCACCGACACCGGCCACGGCAGGTTGGAGTTGACCAGGGTGTCGCCGTCCAGCAGGCCGGCGATCGCCACCACCGCCGCGTCGGCCGTGGCGTGCTCATCGGTGGCGAACCTGTGCAGGATGGCGGCCAGATCCGGGTATTCGGCGCAGGCGTACTTCTGGTAGGCGAGCACGCGCGGCGCATGTCCCGCCGCCACCACGACCTTGGCCAGACGGGCGAAGGTTCCACCGACATCGGCGACGATCAGTTCCCGGCCGGGCAAGGCATGCGTGGCTTGACTCATTTGCGGCACTTCAGGATTGGCCGGGTACGGTACCGCTGCTGCATTCACGCGTTAGCCCTGGTTTGGATCGATTCAAGCGCCTGGATTCTGTGGCATCGCTGGGCGTTTGGAAAGATGCCGGATCCATACCGGGGCGTACTCCGCGGGGCGCACAGGGAAGCAACCCGTTCACTTTAACAGGCCGCCCCGGCACCCGGCGCGGTTCGCCTGGACCCGCGTCCAATGCTTATCCGGCGATGTATGCCGCCGCCCGCCGCTGCACATTCAAGGGCCGCGCGGTTAAAGTACGTGCCGACATGTCGCTTCCCTCGCTGCTGCTGCGGATCCTGCTGAGCGTCACCCTGCTGGTCTCGGGGACGGGCAACGCCGTGGCCGCGCTGCAGATGCACATGGCCCAGGCCGGACAGTCGCACGCGGGACATGCCATGGACGACTGCACCATGGCGGCCAAGGCCGAACCGGCGGTGTCCGCCTCCTGCCATGACGCGGACGGCGCCCGAACCGCTCCCGAACTGGCACCGGCCCACGACCATGGCCAGCCCGATTGCTGTTCCACCGGTCACTGCGATGGTTTCTGTGCCCAGCAGGCGCCCGCGACGATGCCGGCGGCGTGGCTCGGCAACGGGCCGCGCGCCAGCGCCGATCCGGTCGGCCCTGTTCCCGCCGGCCATCCCGCCCCGCCGCTTCCTTCCCCGCAGCGACCTCCCATCGCCTGAATCCGGCCACAGGGCCGTGGATATTCCGCGCCGCCGCGACATCGCCGTCGTCCCGCGCGTCTTTCCCGCAGTTCCGACCGCGGACTGCCTTTGAATATCATCAGGAGTTTTCATGTCTTCCGATTCTTTCGGCGCGGGATCCGGTTCCGGATTCCAGCTTTCCCGGCGCCGCTTCGTCACCGGCCTGGCCGTGGGCGGCGTTGCCGCCGGCTTCGGCCTCGCGCGCCTGCCCGCGTGGGCGAACACCGCCCATCCGATGTACCAGGCGCCGGTGTTGACCGGCACCGATTTCGATCTCGCCATCGGCACCTCGCCGGTCAATTTCACCGGTCGCCCCCGCCCGGCGATCACCGTCAACGGCAGCCTGCCCGCGCCGATCCTGCGCTGGCGCGAAGGCGACACCGTGACCTTGCGGGTCGCCAATCGCTTGGCCGACGCGCACAGCTCGATCCACTGGCACGGCATCCTGCTGCCGGCCAACATGGACGGCGTGCCCGGCCTGAGTTTCGACGGCATCGCCCCCGGCGAAACCTACCAGTACCGCTTCCAGCTCAAGCAGTCCGGCACCTACTGGTATCACAGCCATTCGCTGTTCCAGGAGCAGGCCGGCCTGTACGGCGCGCTGGTCATCGATCCGGCCGAACCGCCGCCCTACCGCTTCGATCGCGAGCACGTCGTGCTGCTGTCCGACTGGACCGATCTGGATCCGGCCGCGCTGTTCCGGCGGATGAAGAAGATGCCGATGCACGACAACATCTACCAGCGCACGGTCGGCGACTTCGCCCGCGACGTCCGCCGCGATGGCTGGTCGACCACGCTGTCCGATCGCGGCATGTGGGGACGCATGCGGATGACGCCTTCCGACATCTCCGACATCAATGCGCTCACCTACACCTACCTGATGAACGGCAATGCGCCCGCCGGCAACTGGACCGGGCTGTTCCGTACGGGCGAAAAGGTGCTGCTGCGTTTCATCAACGGCTCGGCGATGACCTACTTCGACGTGCGCATCCCCGGCCTGAAAATGACCGTGGTGGCCGCCGACGGTCTGTACATCCATCCGGTCACCGTCGACGAATTCCGCATCGCGGTGGCCGAGACCTTCGACGTGCTGGTCGAACCCAGCGGCCAGGACGCCTTCACCATCTTCGCCCAGGACATGGGCCGCACCGGCTACGCTCGCGGCACGCTGGCCGTGCGCCAAGGCCTGGAAGCGCCGGTACCGGCGCGCGATCCGCGTCCGTTGCTGACCATGTCGGACATGGGCCATGACATGGGCGGCGGTGGTCACGACAGGGGCGGCCACAAGGGCATGGAAGGCGGTTGCGGCGCGAACATGTCCGGGCAGAAGGGCATGGAAGGCGGCTGTGGCGCCAGCATGGGCCACGGCGCGCACGGCGGCGGCGGTGGCGGCAAGGCGCCGGTGCATGCGCCGAGCGAAGCCGGCAATCCGCTGATCGACATGCAGACGGCGGCCACTTCGCCCAAGCTGGACGATCCCGGCATCGGCCTGCGCGACAACGGCCGCAAGGTGCTGACCTATGGCGACATGAAGAGCCTGTTCGACGATCCCGACGGCCGCGATCCGGGCCGCGAGGTCGAACTGCACCTCACCGGGCATATGGAAAAGTTCGCCTGGTCGTTCAACGGCATCCCCTTCGCCGGCGCCGAGCCGCTGCGCCTGAACTACGGCGAGCGCATGCGCATCGTGCTGGTCAACGACACCATGATGCAGCACCCCATCCACCTGCATGGCCTGTGGAGCGATCTGGAGGACGACCAGGGCAACTTCCACCTGCGCAAGCACACCATCGACATGCCGCCGGGCACCCGCCGCACCTATCGCGTGCGCGCCGACGCACTCGGCCGCTGGGCGTTCCACTGCCACCTGCTGTACCACATGGAAGCCGGCATGATGCGGGAAGTGCGGGTGGAGGAATGAACATGCGCATCCATTTCCCGCTCGGCCTGCTGGCCGCCGCACTGACCCTGGCCCTGTCCGGCCAGGCATACGCGCAGCAGCATGATCACGCCGCGCACGCGGCGCCCGCGCCCGCGCAGCAGAAACCGCCGGTCCCCATCGAGGAGACGCCAAAGGCGGATGATTCGAAGATGGATCACTCACAAATGGACCATTCGACGATGGACCATTCGAAGATGGACCATTCGAAGATGGACCACTCGACGATGGATCACTCGAAGATGGACGCTGGCACCCAGGCCCCCACCGAACCGCGCGAGCCCATCCCGGCCCTCACCGACGCCGACCGCGCCGCCGCGTTCCCGCCGCTCAAGCCGCATGCGATGGAACATGCGCCGGCGTTCAATTCGTTGGTGATGATCAACCGCCTGGAAGGCTGGGATGCGGACCACGGCACCGGGCAGGCCTGGGAAGGCAGCGCCTGGTTCGGCACCGACCTCAACCGGTTGTGGCTGCGCAGCGAGGGCGAACGCGAAGGCTCGCGCACCGAATCGTCCGAACTGGAAGTCCTGTACGGTCGCAGCGTCTCGCCCTGGTGGGATGTGGTGGTGGGCGTGAAGCAGGATTTCCGCCCGGCCGATTCACGCACCTGGGCCGCCTTCGGCGTGCAAGGGCTGGCGCCGTACAAGTTCGAGATGTCCGCTACCGCTTACGTGGGTGAATCCGGACACGTCATGGCCACGGTGGAAGCCGAGTACGAACTGCTGCTGACCAACCGCCTGATCCTGCAACCGCTGGTCGAAGCGAGCTTCTCGTCCAAGGACGTGCCCGAGTATGGCGAAGGTACCGGTCTCAACAAGGTCGAAGCCGGCCTGCGTCTGCGCTACGAGATCAACCGGCGTTTCGCGCCCTACGTGGGCGTGGTGCACGAGCGGCTGTTCGGCGACACCGCCGACTACCGGCGCGGCGAAGGCGGCGACACCCGCGATACCCGTTTCGTGGCCGGCGTGCGCTTCTGGTTCTGACAACCCGGCGGCGGCGCCCGCGCCGCCGCCTCATCCCGATTCGATTGGAGAATGATCCGATGAAAAAACATGTTCCCGCCTTCGTCTTGATGGCACTCGCCCTGCTGGCCGCCCCCGCATTCGCCCAGGATCACGCCGGTCACGGCAGCCATGCCGGGCACGGCACGCAGGCCCCGGCGGCGAAGAAAACCAGCACCGCCAACACCGGCAATGCATCGTTCGAAAGCCTCGACAAGAACCGCGACGGCTTCGTCGGCAAGGCCGAATTGCCCGAGCGCCATCCACTGTTGCCGAATTTCGGCATGGGCGACAAGAACGGCGACGGCAAGCTGGACCGCAAGGAATTCGCCAACGCGATGGCGGCGCTGTGACCCCGTCCGGCGGAGTCCGGATGGATTCCGCCGGCTTTCCGGAGAAGAAACCATCATGAACTGCCTGCTGAAACACCTCACCGCCGGCGCATTCCTGGCTGGCTCCAGCATGCTGCTGGTGGCCTGCGGCGCCGCGCCCGGCGCGGCCTCGGCCAGTGATCGCGTCGCGGTCGCCACCGTCCCCTCGCCCGCCCAGTCCGCGGCGAAAACCGCGGCCGCTTCCACCACCGCCGCGACTGCCGCAACGTCCCTCGCCACCACCCCCGCCCATTTGCCGCTGATCCGCGTGCACAAGAGTCCCAGCTGCGGCTGCTGCGGCGTATGGGTCGATCACGTGCGCGCCGCCGGTTTCCCGGTCGAGGTGCACGATACCGAGGACATGATGACGGTGAAGGATCGCCTCGGCGTACCCGAACCGATGATGTCCTGCCATACCGCCGAGGTGGATGGCTATTTCGTCGAAGGCCATGTCCCGGCCGAGGACATCAAGCGCCTGCTCGCCGAGAAGCCCAAGGCGCGCGGCATCGCCGTGCCGGGCATGCCGGCAGGTTCTCCCGGCATGGAAATGCCGGATGGCCGCACCCAGCCCTACGAAGTGGCGTTGGTCGGCGGCGACGGCGCAACCGCGAGTTTCTCGCGCCATCCCTGAAGAAGAAAAGCCCCGGCGGGAGAGACATCCGCCGGGGCAATGGGGCGCTTTCGTCAGATCTTGAAGTCATCGTAGGCGATCCGCGCCTCGTCCACGCCCAGCCGCTTCAGCAGTTGCCGCGTCGCCATCAGCATGGCCGGTGGGCCGCACAGATAGAAATCGCAGGCGTGCAGATCCGGATGGTCGCGCAGCAGGGTGTGCTCGGCGACTTCATGCACCAGTCCGCGCAGCAGGCCGTCGCCGCACCCGGCTTCGTCCGACAGCACCAGGTGCCAGCTGAAGTTCCCATGCCGTTGCGCCAACGCCGCCATCTCCTCGAGGTAGGGCGCGTCGCGCAGGCTGCGCGCGCCGTACCAGAAATGCATGCGTTCGCTGGCCCCGCCCTCCAGGCAGGCGTGGATCATCGCCCGCAGCGGCGCCATGCCCGCGCCACCGCCGATGAACACCTTCTCCCGATGGCCCGGCTTGATCGCGAAGTCGCCGAACGGTCCGCTGAAGCGCACCCTGTCGCCGGCCTTCAACGAGTACAGGTAGGTCGAACCCTTGCCGGTCGGCACCCGCTTCTTGCCCTGCGCGCCCGGATTGAAGCGCGCCAGCAGGCTCAGTCGGCCCTCCGTGTTCGCCACCGGCAGCGACAGCGAATAGGAACGCCGCACCGCTTCCTTGTTGACCAGGTCGGACGGCAGTTCCAGCGCACGCCAGTCGTCGCGGTGATGTTCCGGATGCGCCAGATCGTGCGGACGCAGGCGGTAATCGGGCACGTGCACCTGCAGGTAGGCGCCGGGCTGGTATTCGTCGCCCAGCGCGGTGTCCGTCTTGAGCACGATCTCGCGCAGGAACGGCGTCACCGCTTCCACCCGTTCGACCACCGCCTCGTGTTCGGTCCACAGGCGGCTGCCGCCCGACACCTCCACATGGGTGTCCTTGTCGACGTGCAGGTTGCAGGCCAGTCGATAGCCGAGTTTCAGGCGTGATTCCGGCAGGTGCGCGCGGTCGGCCGCGGTCGCCGGCGGTGGCGTGCCGCGAAAGCGCACCTCGCACAGGCCGCAGCTCTGCCCGCCACCGCAGTTCGAAGGCAATTGCAGACCGTTGCGCGCCAGCGCCAGGTAGACGTTGTCGCCATCGGCGGCGGTCACGGTGCGCAGGCAGGTACCATCGGGATCGTGCACCGCCAGCTCATGGCCGCCACGCCAGCGACGCGGCACGAATTCGCTCAGGCGGAAGCTCGCGAACAGCAGCCAGACGCCGGTCAGCGCCATCCACAGCCCGCCGATGCCCGCCGACACCACCAGCGGATTGTTGAAGTCCACCCGTCCGCTGTAGTCCATGATGTGCAGCATCCAGAACACGTCGAACAGCCGCCAGGTGCGGTTGCGGTGCTGCAACACCTGGCCGGTGTCCGCGGCCAGATAGACCGTCGTTTCCTCGGCATCGTCGAAATCCACCCGCCACAGCCGGCCAGGATGATCGCGAACTTCCAGCGTGCGTTCCAGCAGGCGCGCCGGGGCCGCCTGCCCGGGTCCGGTGTACGACGCCCGCGCCAGCTGTCCCGCCAGCGCGGCGTCGATGGCCAGGCGTGTTCCCGTCCGCGCATCGACCAGGTGCGTGCGGGTACCGTCGAACACCTGGTAGACGGGGCGTTCGAGCAACCAGCCCGAGGCGACCGTGAACGCGTCCCCGCCCACCGCCGCCAGCGCCGCGGACGCAGGTCGCGCGTCGGCCGGCCATGCCCGCGGTTCCGCCGCGTGCGCGCGGAATTCGTGGCCCTGCACCTTGTCGTGCTCCAGCCAGGCCATCATCAATCCGCTCGCCATCCACAGCACGAACTGCACGGCGATGATCAGCCCGACCCACTTGTGTAGTTTCCTAAACCAGGGCGTCATGCGCTGCGCCTCCGGGTGAAGCTGTAGAACAGCAGCCAGGCGCCACTCAGGGCGAACACCAGGCCGCTCGCCGCCGCCACCCGCAACAGGGTGTTGTTGACGTCCGTGCGCTTCTCATAATCCATGATGTGGAACATCCACAGGAAATCGAACCAGCGCCACAGGCTGTGCCGGCGCGCCAGCAATTCACCGGTGTCGGGCGAGAAATACAGCGTGGTCTGGCCCCGGTCGTCGAACCGCACCGCCCACATCGGCACCGGACGGGTCTGCACTTCGCGGGGCGCGCGGGTGATCCATTCGGCGCCGGTCACGTCCGCCTCGCCCTGGTAGACCGCCTTGGCCAGCGCGACCACGGTCGTGCGTTCCAGCGGGGTGATGCGCTCGCCGGTGCCCGCGTCGACCAGGGCGGCGCGATCGCCCTGGCGGATTTCGTAGACCTCGCGGTCCAGCAGGCGCTTTATTTTCAGTGCGGTGATATCGGGATAGCGCGTGGCCAGATCCGTCTGCGCCACGCGCGGCGTGGTGGCGACCAGCGGCTCGGTGTGACTGTGCGCCAGGTGATCGCCATGGATGATGTCGAGCGGCACGACGGTCATGTAGACGCCGCTGATCATCCACAGCAGCGCCTGTACTCCGACGATCAGCCCGATCCATTTATGGGCGCGGCGCGCCCAGAAAGCGGGTTTCATTCGAATGTTCCTGTTGGTTGCGGCGTCGCCGCGATCTGCCCGTCCGCCGGCTGGCCGGCGGACGGGTCACGGTTCACCAGCGGTAGCCGAAACGCGCGTACCAGCGCCGGCCCAGCAGGTCGTAGGTCATCGTGTCGGTGTTGCCGTCCGTGTAGCTCTGGATGAACGGCGCCTGCTTGTCCCACAGGTTGTCGATACCGAACGAGACATCGAACGACTGCCCCACCGGCGCGAACTTCACCTGCACGTTGTGATAGGTCAGGCTCGGCGCGTGGTCGCCGGTGAAGCCCTTCGTGGCGGTGATGTCGTCGGTCTTGCCGATGTACTGCACGCTGTAGGAACCGGACCAGGCATCACGCTTGGCCGTCAGCGAGGTGAACGCCCGCCAGTGCGCGTAGCTGCCGCGTCCGCCGGTGATCTTGCCGGCGTACTCGATCAGGTCCGCGCCCGGGAACGGCCGCACGTCGTAGCGATCCAGGTAGGAGACATCCATGCTGAAGGTCGAGTCGAAACCCATCGCCTCGAACTCGTACAGGCCGCCCAGGTCGATGCCGGAGATCCGCTCGTTGGCCGCGTTGACCGGCTGCGATGACAGGAAATCCACTTCGCCGGTGATCGGGTTGCGGGTGAAGTTCTCGCTGCCGCAGAACGGATGCGCCAGGCCCGGGGTGTTGTAGCAGATGGACAGCTTGGTCGAACCGTCGATGCGCTGGATCGCGTTGTCGATGCGGATGTTGAAGTAATCCACGGTCAGGGTCAGGCCCGGCAGGAAGCCCGGCGTCCATACCGCGCCCACGGTCAGCGACTTGGCGTCCTCCGGTTCCAGATCCGGATTGCCGCCGGAGGTGGTCAGGATGGTGTTGCCCGGCTGCACGTAACCGGCCGGCACGCCGTAGGCCTGGCAGTTCTGGCGCACGGTCGGATCGATGGTGGTGCTGGTGTTCCAGCCACTGCAGGGGTCGGTCGTGGTCAGGTTGCCCTCGGCGACGCCGCCGAACAGTTCGGGAATGTTCGGGATGCGGAAGGCGGTGGCGTAGTTGGCGCGGATCTTGAGCGACGGCATCACCTGCCAGTCCAGGCCGACCTTGTAGTTGATGTCCTCGCCGAACAGATCGTAGTCCGAATAGCGGACGGCGGCGTTGAGGATCAGCGAATCCGCGATGGCACTGTCCATCAGCAGCGGCACGGCGAACTCGACGAACGCTTCCTTGGCGGTGTACTCGCCGGCAATCGGATCCTGCTGGTTGGTATTGGCGATGCCCATCACGGTCAGCGGATCCGGATCGCGCCAGCCGCGCTCCTTGCGGACTTCGATGCCGGAAGCGAAACCCACCCAGCCCGCCGGCATTTCGAACAACTGGCCGCTGATGTTGGCGGTGAAACTCTTCTGCTCGTTGCCGCCATGGTCGCGGGTGGTGAACAGGATGTAATCCAGCACCTCCTGACTGACGTCGCCATAGCCCAGGTAGTCGGCGCAGGGGATCGCCGCGCCGGGCGCATTGCTGCAGATCGCGGTGTTGAGGGTCTGGTCCACCCGGTCCAGATTGGCCACCTTGGTGGAACCGTCCAGGCCGGTGTTGCGGCCCCAGTTCAACGCGGCCGACCAGTCCCAGTTCATGCCCAGCTGACCTTCCAGGCCGACCACGGCGCGGAAGGTATTGGTGTCCTGGAAGAACCGGCGGGTACCCGCCTCCTCCAGCCGGCGCCGTTGCAGCAGCAGGTCCTGACCGGTCGGGTTGGTCGGATGGTCGGCGGCGATGTTGATCGGCCGGTACACACCCAGGCCGCCGGGCGTCGCGAGCTGGTGCGACTGGCGGTTGGTGTACATCAGTTCGGTGAACAGGCGCGTGGTGTCATTGAGCTGGGTGTCGCCGAACAGGCTGAAGCTCAGGCGCTTGATCGGGTTGACCGCGTTGAGGGTCGGGTTGCCGTTGTAGTTGTGCTTGGCCGCCGAGTAAGGCTCGTAGAAATCGCCGTCGCCGTTCGGATCCTGGTTGAAGTTGACCCGGCTGCCGTCGGCCAGCAAGGCGCGGCCGCCGATGGTGGTGGAACTGCCCGAGCAGACCAGGCCACCGGTTTCCTCATCCACCGCCAGCCCGCAGGGCGCGCGCGTGGCCATGTTGACGCTGCCGCTTTCCGAATAGCTCAGTCCGGCCATCAGCGAACCGCGATCGCTGGTGGTGCCCCAGACCAGATCGAAGGCGCCGTCTTCACCGTCGCTCTCGAAGGTCTGGCCATAGCGCATCGCCAGTTCGGCGCCTTCGAAGTTCTTCTTGGTGATGATGTTGACCACGCCGGCCACGGCGTCCGCGCCGTAGATCGCCGACGCGCCATCCTTCAGCACCTCGATGCGCTCGATCAGCGCCACCGGGATCATGTTCAGATCGACCGAACTGTTGGCGCCGGTGCCGCCGTTGACCACGCGACGACCGTTGAGCAGCACCAGGGTGCGGTTGATGCCCAGGCCACGCAGGTTCACCTGGGTGGTGCCGTAGCCATTCTCGGCCCAGTAAGCGTTGCTCTGGCTGCCGGCGAAACCGGCGGAGGCCGGCAGGCGTTGCAGCAGGGTTTCCACCGAAGTGGCGCCGGAGCGCTGGATCGCTTCGGCGTCGACGACGGTCACCGGACCGACGCCGGATATCTGCAGGCGCTTGATGTGGCTGCCGGTGACCTGGACGGTGTCCAGCGTGGTCGCCTGCTCTTGCTGGGCCGATGCATTGTCGGCGGTGGCGGTGTCCTGCGCGTGCAGGGTGTGGACGAAGCCTGCGCACAGCAGTGCGCCGACGGCCGCGGCCAGCGGATTGGGTTTGAAAAACATGGGCTCTCTCCCCGTGTCGGGTGTCTTGTCTGTTCGGATGGTGTCCTACGGGAAATGCCCGCCAGGACGAACGGGCCGCACTCGCGGCCATGACAAGTTCAGCCGATCGGAGGTCGGAACACGCGCGAGACGCCGCTGCGCACTGCCGGCAACAGCGGAGGATTCAGATAAGGCGCATCGAGGACATGCTGGGCGGCGAACAACGGCGCCGTCCGTCCCGGATAGAAAGTGAGCACGCAACTGCACGCGCAACTGGTCGTGCTGCCGCAATCGCAATCATCGTGGTGATTGCCGTTCGTCGGATCGCCGGCCAACCAGCCCGCGTCGGCGGTGCAGGCGGGTGCGCCGCGGCCCGGTTTTGCCTGTTCATCATGCTGGCGATGGCCGCCCTGCCCGCTTTTGCCGTCGCCGATCGCGGCCAGATCATCGACCGCCATCCGCGTCGCCGCCCACGCGCTGGCCGCACCATCCAGGCAAAGGACGGTGATCAGGACCAGTCGCAGGAGCAGGCGGATCGACATCGGAAAAAGCGGGCACCAGGTTGTCTATACGAGAGACATATCACTTCGAGAAATCGGGTGTCAACCGTTTGTGCGCCGCGGCATCGAAATTGCTGGCGGCAGTTGTATAGACATGACATGCTTTTCCCATGGAGACGCCCAAGCCGCACTACCTCAAGCTGAAGCAGTACATCCTCCGCCACATCACCAATGGCGACTGGCCGCCGTTGAGCCGGGTGCCCAGCGAGAACGATCTGGTGGTCAAGTTCGGCGTCTCGCGGATGACCGTCAACCGCGCGTTGCGCGAACTCAGCGACTCCGGCGTGCTCACCCGCGTGCAGGGCGTCGGCACCTTCGTCGCCGGCCCGAAGGCCGAGTCCGCCATGTTCGAGGTGCGCAGCATCCGCGAGGAAATCGTCGCGCGCGGACAGGTCCACAGCGTGCAGGTGCTGATCGGCGAGGCGGTGGTCGCGCGTCCCACCGTCACCAGCCAGTTCGGTCTGGAATCCGGCGCCGAACTGTTCCACACTCGCCTGCTGCACAAGGCCAACGGCAAGCCGTTGCAGCTGGAGGATCGCTTCGTCAATCCGGCCAGCGCGCCGGACTACCTGGGCATCGATTTCCAGACCGAGATTCCGCACCAGTACCTGATGCGCGTGGCGCCGCTGGAGCGCACCGAACACGTCATCGAGGCCGAGACCGCCAACAAGCGGCTGGCCGCGCAACTGGAGATCGCCGAGGGCGATCCCGTGCTGGTGCTGACCCGACGCACCTGGTCGCGCGGCCAGGTCGTCACCTGGGTCCGCCTCACCTACCCCGCTTCCCGCTATCGGTTCGTCGGCACCTTCCAGGTCGGCGCCACCATCACTCCCGGAGGATAATCATGACCGCCACCGATCCCTCGCGCACCGCCGGTGCCCGCCCCGTCCGCGCGCCGCGCGGCACCGACCTGCATTGCCGCAGCTGGCTCACCGAAGCCGCCTACCGCATGCTGCAGAACAACCTGGATCCGGACGTGGCCGAACGCCCCGACGAACTGGTCGTGTACGGCGGCATCGGCCGCGCCGCGCGCAACTGGGCCTGCTTCGACAAGATCCTGGAAACCCTGCGCACGCTGGGCGACGACGAGACCCTGCTGATCCAGTCCGGCAAGCCGGTCGGCGTGTTCCGGACCCACGCCGACGCGCCGCGCGTGCTGCTCGCCAATTCCAACCTGGTTCCGCACTGGGCCACCTGGGACCACTTCAACGAGCTCGATAAGAAGGGCCTGATGATGTACGGCCAGATGACCGCCGGCAGCTGGATCTACATCGGCAGCCAGGGCATCGTCCAGGGCACCTACGAAACCTTCGTCGAACTCGGCCGCCAACACTACGGCGGCGACTGGTCCGGCAAGTGGATCCTCACCGCCGGCCTCGGCGGCATGGGCGGTGCGCAGGCGCTGGCGGCGACGCTGGCCGGCGCCAGCAGCATCGTCATCGAATGCCAGGAATCGCGCATCGACTTCCGCATGCGCACCCGTTACGTGGACTTCAAGGCCCGGAGCATCGAGGAGGCGCTGGAGATCATCCGCACCACCGATCGCCCGGTCTCGGTCGGCCTGCTCGGCAACGCCGCCGAACTGCTGCCCAGGTTCGTCGAGCTGGCGCGCCAGGGCGTGGCCAGGCCGGACGCGGTCACCGACCAGACCTCCGCGCATGATCTGATCAACGGCTACCTGCCGGCCGGCTGGACGGTCGAGCAGTGGGTCGCCGCGCGCAATGGCGGCGACGCCGAGCGCGCCGCGCTGACCGACGCCGCCGCCGATTCCTGCGCCGTCCACGTCAAGGCGATGCTCGATTTCCACCATATGGGCGTACCGACGATCGACTACGGCAACAACATCCGCCAGGTCGCCAAGGATCGCGGCGTCGCCAATGCCTTCGATTTCCCCGGCTTCGTCCCGGCCTGCATCCGCCCGCTGTTCTGCCGCGGCATGGGTCCGTTCCGCTGGGTCGCGCTGAGCGGCGATCCGGAGGACATCTACAAGACCGACGCCAAGATCAAGGAACTGTTCCCCGACAACGGCCATCTGCACCGCTGGCTGGATCAGGCGCGCGAGCGCATCGCCTTCCAGGGCCTGCCCGCGCGCATCTGCTGGCTGGGCCTGGGCGAGCGCCACCGCGCCGCGCTGGCGTTCAACGAGATGGTCCGCAACGGCGAACTCAAGGCGCCGATCGTGATCGGCCGCGATCACCTCGACTGCGGTTCCGTCGCCAGCCCCAACCGCGAGACCGAAGGCATGCGCGACGGCTCCGACGCGGTCTCCGACTGGCCGCTGCTGAACGCGATGCTGGCGACGTCCGGCGGCGCCACCTGGGTCAGCCTGCACCACGGCGGCGGCGTCGGCATGGGCTTCTCCCAGCATTCGGGCGTGGTCATCGTCTGCGACGGCAGCGAGGCCGCCGACCAGCGCCTGTCGCGCGTCCTGTTCAACGACCCGGCGATGGGCGTGATGCGCCACGCCGACGCCGGCTACGAGGACGCCCTCGCCTGTGCCCGCGAACACCACCTGCACCTGCCTGCCATCACCGGATAAGCCTCCATGTTGAATCTCGTTCCCGGCCAGCTGTCGCTGGCCCAGATCCGCACCATCGCCAACACCTTCGAACCCATCCAGCTGGATCCCGCCTGCCTGCCGGGTGTGCGCGCGTCCGCCGAGACGGTGCAGTCGATCGTCGCCGCCGGCGCGCCCGCCTACGGCATCAACACCGGCTTCGGCAAACTCGCCAAGGTGCATATCCCGGTCGAGCAACTGGAGCAGTTGCAGACCAACCTGGTGCGCTCGCACGCGGTCGGCATGGGTCCGCTGCTGGACGACGACACCGTGCGCCTGATCCTGGCGCTGAAAATCGCCTCGCTGGCGCGCGGTTTCTCCGGCGTGCGCGAGGAAACCCTGCAAGCCCTGATCGCGATGTACAACGCGCAGATCTGGCCGTGCATCCCCTCGCAGGGTTCGGTCGGCGCATCCGGCGATCTGGCGCCGCTGTCGCACCTGAGCCTGGCCGCGATGGGCGAAGGCCAGGTCCGCGTCAACGGTGAATTGCGCGACGCCGGCGAAGCGCTGCACGCGGCCGGCATCACCCCGATCAAGCTCGCCGCCAAGGAGGGCCTGGCCCTGCTCAACGGCACCCAGGTGTCCACCGGCATCGCCCTGCGCGCCCTGTTCGCCGCCGAACAGGTCTACTCGGCCGCGGTGCTGGCCGGCGCGCTGAGCGTGGACGCCGCCTGCGGATCCGACGCGCCGTTCGATCCGCGCATCCACGCCGTGCGCGGCCAGCCCGGCCAGATTGAGGTCGCCGCCGAATACCTGCGCCTGCTGCACGGCAGCGCCATCCGCGAATCGCATCGCCACCACGACACCCGCGTGCAGGATCCCTACAGCCTGCGCTGCCAGCCGCAGGTCATGGGCGCCTGCCGCGATCAGTTGCAGCAGGCCGCGCGCACGCTGTGGATCGAAGCCAACGCGGTGTCCGACAACCCGCTGGTGTTCACCGACACCGGCGACGTCATCTCCGGCGGCAATTTCCACGCCGAGCCGGTGGCTTTCGCCGCCGATCAGATCACGATTGCCATTTCCGAAGTCGGCGCGCTGTCCGAGCGCCGCATCGCTCTGCTGATCGACGCCAGCATCTCCGGCCTGCCGGCGTTCCTGGTGGCCGAGCCGGGCATCAACTCCGGCTTCATGATCGCCCACGTCACCGCCGCCGCGCTTGCCAGCGAGAACAAGACCCTCGCCCATCCGGCCAGCGTCGATTCGCTGCCGACCTCCGCCAACCAGGAGGATCACGTCAGCATGGCGACCTTCGCCGCGCGCAAGGCCGGCGACGTGGCGACCAACGTGCGCCGCATCGTCGCCATCGAGCTGCTGGCCGCCGCCCAGGGCATCGACTTCCGTCGTCCGCTGAAGTCCTCCGAGCTGCTGGAAGCCGCCCACGCCCGCATCCGCGCCGAAGTCCCGCACTACGGCGAGGACCGCTACCTGGCGCCGGAGATGCAGGCATTGGAAGCGCTGGTCGCCAGCGGTACATTGACCACCTTCGTCGACATGCCGCTCGGGGTATCCGCGTGATTCCAGGCTGGAAAGGCCGCATCGATCCGCCCGGCGACGGCGACACCCGCCGCTGGCACCAGATCGTCGCCACGCCCGAGGCCGGCGCGCCCGCCGGCGTGGCGCTGGTGGGTTTCGCCTGCGACGAAGGCATCCGCCGCAACAACGGCCGCACCGGCGCGGCGCAGGGCCCGATGGTCCTGCGCGCGGCGCTGTCCAACCTTCCGGTCCGCGACGACGCCCCGCTGTACGACGCGGGCGACGTGGTCTGCGAAGGCGAGGATCTGGAAGGCGCGCAGGCGGCGTTCGGCGCCCGCATCGCCGCCCTGCTCGACGCCGGCCATCTGCCGGTCGGCCTGGGGGGCGGGCACGAGATCGCCTTCGCCAGCTACCAGGGCCTGATCGGGCACCTGCGCGATCGTCGTCCACGCGTGGGCATCGTCAACTTCGACGCGCATTTCGATCTGCGCCAGCAGCCGGTCGGCAGTTCCGGCACGCCGTTCCTGCAGGCGCTGGATCACGCCGCCGGCATCGGCCTGGACGTGCAGTACCTGTGCCTGGGCATCAGCGCCTCGGCCAATACCCGCCAGTTGTTCGAGACCGCGCGCCAGCGGGGCGTACGCTATCTGCTCGATGACGAGATGGACATGCGCCGGCTGGATCTGTGCCAGCAGCGCGTGGCCGATTGGCTGCGCGACATCGACCTGATCTACCTGACCGTCTGCCTGGACGTGCTGCCGCACGCGATGGCGCCCGGGGTCAGCGCGCCCAGCGCCCGCGGCGTGCCGCTGGAAGTGCTGGAACCGCTGTTGGAAACCATCGCCGCCACCGGCAAGGTCGCGCTGATGGACGTGGCGGAACTGTCGCCGCCGTTCGACCGCGACAACGGCACCGCCCGGGTCGCCGCCCGCCTGATCCACCGCGCGGCGCACGCCATCCGCGGCTGAGCCCGCCAATGTGACAAAACTCTTGACTCTTGACCAAGGTCAAGGGTGCAGAATGGCGCCATTCCGAACCGGAGAACGCCATGAACATCGGCCAATTGGCGCGCCTGGCGGGCGTGCCCATCGATACCGTCCGCTACTACGAGCGGCAGCAGCTGCTGCCGCCACCCAGCCGCAGCCCCGCCGGCTACCGCCGCTACGAAGGCTCGGACGTCACCCGCCTGACCTTCATCCGCCGCGCGAAGGCACTCGGCTTCACCCTCGATGAAGTCCGCGATCTGCTGGACATCAGCGCCGGACGTGAGGACATGGGCCAGATGAAGGCCGCCGCCGCCAGCAAGCTCGCCGTTGTCGAGGAGCGGCTGGCCGAGATGACCCGCATGCGCGATGCGCTGCGCACCCTGGTCGACGCCTGCCCCGGCCACGGTGACCTGAGCGAATGCCCGATCGTCGCCGCACTCGCGGAGGAACCGAAATGAGCGGGTCCTGCCATTCGCACGACAAGCCGGATGCCAACAAGGCGCAAGGCGGATGCTGCGGTGGCTGCTCGCCCTCCACGCCGACCTCGGCGCGTGACCCGGTCTGCGGCATGAGCGTGGATCCCGCCACCACGCCGCATCACGTCGAACACGACGGCCAGACCTATCACTTCTGTTCGGCAGGCTGCCGCAGCAAATTCGTTGCCGATCCGCCACGCTGGCTGGCGCCGAAACGCGAGCCCGAACCGGCGGTGCCAGGCGCGCGATACACCTGTCCCATGCATCCGGAAATCGTCCGCGACGGTCCCGGCACCTGCCCGATCTGTGGCATGGCGCTGGAACCGATGATGCCCTCGCTGGACGACGGCGAAAATCCGGAACTCATCGACTTCCGCCGTCGCTTCTGGTGGACCCTGCCGATGAGCGTGGCGACCCTGGTGCTGGCGATGTTCGGCCAGTACTTCCACGGCCTGTCGCCGACCACGCGCACCTGGATCGAGCTGGTGCTGAGCACGCCGGTGGTGCTGTGGGCGGCCTGGCCGTTCTTCCAGCGCTGGGCGCAGTCCATCCGCAACCGCAGCCCCAACATGTGGACGCTGATCGGCACCGGCGTCGGCGCGGCCTACGGCTACAGCGTGGTGGCGACGGTGGCGCCGGATCTGTTCCCCGCCTCGTTCCACGAACACGGCCGGGTCGGCGTGTACTTCGAGGCCGCCGCGATCATCGTCTCGCTGACCCTGCTGGGCCAGTTGCTGGAACTGAAGGCGCGTTCGCAGACCTCGGCGGCAATCAAGGCGCTGCTCGGACTCGCCCCCAAGACCGCCCGCCGCCTGCGCGAGGGTGGCCATGAAGAGGACATCGAACTCTCCCACGTCCACGTCGGCGATCGCCTGCGCGTGCGCCCCGGTGAAAAGGTGCCGGTGGACGGTGTGGTGATCGAAGGCCGTTCGCACATCGACGAGTCGATGCTGACCGGCGAACCGGTGCCGGTGTCCAAGGAAAACGGCGACAGCGTGATCGGCGCCACCATCAACGGTTCCGGCAGCCTGATCATCCGCGCCGAGCGGGTCGGCAGCGACAGCGTGCTCGCCCAGATCGTGCAACTGGTGGCGCAGGCACAACGTTCGCGCGCACCGATGCAGCGGCTGGCCGACAAGGTGTCGTTCTGGTTCGTGCTGGCGGTACTGGCCGCGGCCGTGCTGACCTTCCTGGGCTGGGGCCTGTTCGGTCCGGAGCCTTCGTGGACCTACGCCGTGCTCAATGCGGTCTCGGTGTTGATCATCGCCTGTCCGTGTGCGCTGGGCCTGGCCACGCCGATGTCGATCATGGTCTCCACCGGTCGCGCCGCGCAGCTGGGCGTGTTGTTCCGCGACGCCGAGGCCATCGAAACGCTGCGCAAGGTCGACACCCTCATCGTCGACAAGACCGGCACGCTCACCGAAGGCCGTCCGGCGTTCCGCACGCTGATTCCGGCGAGCGGATTCGAGGAGAACGAAGCGCTGCGGCTGGCCGCCAGCCTGGACGCCGGCAGCGAGCATCCGCTGGCGCACGCCATCGTCGCCGAAGCGCGCGAGCGCGGCATCGCGCTGGCGCCAACGCAGGATTTCGAATCCTCCAGCGGCATCGGCGTGCGCGGTCACGTGGACGGCCACGTGCTGGCGCTGGGCAACACCGCGCTGATGCAGGAAACCGGCGTGGACGTGTCGGCACTGGACGCCGACGCCCGCCGCCTGCGCGCGGAAGGCGCCAGCGTGATGTTCCTGGCCGTGGACGGCCGCGCCGCCGGCCTGATCGCGGTGGCCGATCCGATCAAGATCACCACGCCTTCCGCACTGCGGGCTCTACAGGCCATCGGCGTACGCATCGTGATGGCGACCGGCGGACGGCGAACGCACCGCACAGGCGGTGGCAGCGCAGGTCGGCATCGACGAGGTCCACGGCGAAGTGCGTCCGGCCGACAAGGCCGCACGTGGTCGCCCGCCTGAAGGCCGAAGGCCGGGTGGTGGCGATGGCCGGCGACGGCATCAACGACGCCCCCGCCCTCGCCTCCGCCGACGTCGGCATCGCCATGGGCACCGGCACCGACGTGGCGATGTCCAGCGCGCAGGTCACCCTGGTCAAGGGCGATCTGGGCGGCATCGTCCGCGCCAAGGCATTGTCCGAAGCGACCGTGCGCAACATGCGCCAGAACCTGGGCTTCGCGTTCTTCTACAACGCCCTGGGCGTACCGGTCGCCGCCGGCCTGCTGTACCTGTTCGGCGGCCCGTTGCTGTCGCCAATGCTGGCCGCGCTGGCAATGAGCCTGAGTTCGGCCTCGGTGGTCGCCAACGCGCTGCGCCTGCGTCACCAGTCGCTGCCGATGATCGCCTGAAGCCGTTGGCCCCGTGGACGGATGCGCCGCTAGAATGCGGCGCATCCTTCAGGCACGGGGTCCGGCCGCACATGGAAGATTCGCAAACCCGGCCAGGCGCGGCCTCTCCCTGGCGCTACCTGCTGCTGGTCGCCGTGCCGCTGCTGGCGGCGCTCCTGCTCTCGCGCTGGCCGGTGGCGATGTCCGTGCCGGCCACGCCCGTCACCGCCGACGCCACGCACGCCGGCACGACCACCACTCCGCTGTCCCTGTTCCTGCTGCAACTGCTGGTGGTGCTGTCCGTGGCCAAGGGCGCGGGCTGGCTGCTTCGCCGCTTCGGCCAACCGGCGGTGATCGGCGAAATGGCCGCCGGCCTGCTGCTGGGCCCGCTGCTGTTCGGCGCCGTGATGCCGGAAACCCAGGCGTGGCTGTTCGCGCCCGCCTCGCTCGGCGCGCTCGGACTGATCAGCCAGTTGGGCGTGCTGATGTTCCTGTTCGTCGCCGGCGCGGAACTGGAACTGTCCACCCTGCATGGCCGCCGCGCCTTCGCCCTGCTGGTCAGCCACAGCGGCATCGCATTGCCGTTCCTGTGCGGCGTGCTGCTGGCATTCGCGTTGTTCGATGCGCACGCGCCGGCCGGCGTCGGTTTCCCCAACTTCGCGCTGTTCATGGGCGTGTCGCTCAGCATCACCGCCTTCCCGGTGCTGCTGCGCATTCTGTCCGATCGCGGCATCACCCACACCCCGCTCGGTCGCATCGCAATCGCCTGCGCCGCGCTGGGCGACGCCAGCGCATGGTGCCTGCTGGCCGCCATCGTCGCCTCGGTACAGGCGACCGGCTGGTCCTCGGCACTGATCAGCCTGCTGGGCACGCTGGTGTTCGCGCTGGTGATGGTCACGCTGGTACGGCCCTGGCTGTCGCGCCGGCCGGTCGCCCCCGAACGCGAGGGCCACCACCTTATCGGCCTGCTGCTGATGGCGCTGGCCGCCGCGCTGGTCACCGAACTGCTGGGCATCCATGCCCTGTTCGGTGCCTTCCTGGCCGGCATCGCGGTATCCGGCAATGCCCGCCTGCGCGAGTTGCTGATCCAAAAGGTGGAACCCTTCGCCATCTCGCTGCTGCTGCCGCTGTTCTTCGCCATGACCGGCCTGCGCCTGCGCGTGGACGGCTGGCAGGCCAGCGACCTGCTGCTGTGCGTGGTGGTGATCCTCGTCGCCAGCGTCGGCAAGGGCCTGGGCACCTGGCTGGCCGCGCGCAGCGCGGGCATGCCGCGGACCGACGCGCTGCGTCTGGGCGCGCTGATGAACACACGCGGCCTGATGGAACTGATCGTGCTCAACCTGGGCTACGAGATGGGCCTGATCGGTGACCGCCTGTTCGCGGTGCTGGTGATCATGGCGCTGGTGACCACCGCGATGACCGGCCCGCTGCTCAACCTCATCGAACGCCGCGCGCGCTCGACGCAGCGCACCTAGCGCGGCGACGCACACAT